>Ga0209611_10002206_pt1 | contig 34183 bp, 28 predicted proteins | sample S1TSphgellanicum_3_FD_187693 | JGI IMG/M metagenome (GOLD analysis project Ga0209611, IMG submission 187693) | Host-associated microbial communities from peat moss isolated from Minnesota, USA - S1T2_Fc - Sphagnum magellanicum MG (SPAdes) (version 2) | ecosystem: Host-associated > Plants > Peat...
ATAACATTAGTATAGAACCTATCCTTAAAACATTATGCACCTTCCACCCAAGTTATGCCAAATGGAAAGGAGCTCATCCACACCATTAACCCATGATTATTCAATGGACCATTTCCACTTGAATGTGTGCATAATGGATTATTAATGGATTTCATATTGAACTTTTAATGGATTCATAATGGATTTTCAATGGAAATTGGTGGACTTGGGTGGATGGGAATGGTGCATGGTGTATTCATAGTGGACACCTTATCACAAATTTTAGATCATTCATAATTTCCATTGAGAATCCACATGGGTGGAATTGGGTCTTTCCAAGTCAATGTTGGGTGGAATGTTGGATGGAACAGGGACACATTAGAAGAAATCTTGTAATATGCAACCATTTTTTTTGCGACTACATGCAGCTATGTGTTGGTTGTGGCTATATTTGATTTTTTGCAATTGATTATCAATGTTCACGTTTTATATGGTGAAATGCGACTATGTTGTGATTACCATGCAACTGTTGACATATTCATCTTTTCATTTGGACAACTTTTGGGATTGTTTGCATTCAAGAATATGTTCATATGTTCCATTAATTGCATTTGGGGTCAAGATTAGTCACAACCATATGCCATATACATAGCCCTTTGATGTACACTAATGTATATTATAATTAAATTTGGGGTACATTTCTACGATGTATTAAAATTGCATTAAGGGCATATTTAAAGAGTTTATTAGGAGTACATCATACATTAATTATGGGTAGATTAATTATATATTGTGAACATATTAAGGGTTTTATCAACATGATTTTTGTGGTGAATTTTTTCCATTTGGAAATATTTCATATCCAAATTACAAGTTTCAGAATTGATATATTAATTTTTAGAACTTAAATGTCAAATTTCATCTTCAAACAATTTTTTTTAGATTTTAAATATCATTTTTATATTAAAATAACAATTGATACTTCAAATAATTGTTATGTGAAAAGGTTATGTGAAGTGGAAGGATTAACATATATAATTTACTTACAACATGAAAAAAAAGAACAAAGATATGGGATAAATATTTTAGTTGCAAATTAATATGTGACTAAGTTGCAACTAGAAATTTGTGACATTTCTTTTGTCCTCCATTTCAATCTTGTAAATTATATAAAGAAATGCATTTGGAAAATTGAAAACACACATTTGGGATGAGCATGTAAGAAAGGCTTAACCTTAAAGGCTAAACCTAAAATAAAATAAGAAAATTTATCTAACTACCTATTTACCTATTTCCTTACTTACTTAAATATTTAATTTAACATATTTTGACAAAATTTTAATTAATATTTCATGTGGCAAATTGTTATTATGCCACGTGTCACAATCTATAACCATCCAAAATGGACGATGCAAATTTAATTTATTTTTCAAATTCAATAATCATGCCATGTGGCAAATTGTTATTATGCCACGTGTCACAATCTATAACCATCCAAAATGGACGATGCAAATTTAATTTATTTTTAAAATTCAATAATCATGCCATGTGGCAAATTAATATTGTGCCATGATTAAAACCATCCAAAATGGATGGTGTAGATTTAATTGATTTTATCAATTTTATTTTTTTTCAAAATTCATTTATCATGCCACATGACAAAAGTCAATTGGGCCATCAAATATGGACGATTGAGATTATAAATTCCATAAAAAAATGATTTATTTATTATTTATTTTCAAATTTTCAAAATGCACTATTTGTGCCATGTGGCAATAAGGGGTTGGTGACCATTTTAATTACAGTTTTTGGCAAATAGACACAAGTTGCATATGTATAATTAAAAGATGAAGACATATTTGTTGACCATATGTTTCATCCATGGATTACAATGACATATAAAATGATGTCATGATTTGCAACTATATGTTAGATGCAATTTCACTTTTGCAACTTTTTTTTTTAAAAGTTGTATATGTGGGATACAACTGATTTATAGTTGCAAAGTTTAGTTGAAAATCTATACTTTTCTTCTAGTGACAAATTTTATAGTATAGTAAACTCTCTCTAAACTAATATCCTTCGGACCAACCGGAAGATATTAGTTTACACAAATTATATGGGGGCTAACAAAAATCATTCCGGACCTTGCTAGAGTAGCATGGAAGGTCATGGAGGTTAGTAGAAGGTCATGGATCATTGGGGAAGGTAACGGAACCTTGTGGAGCTTGGTGGAGGATCCAAGAAGCACGTAGAAGATCATATGACATGAGTGGTAGAAATCTTGGCAGAAAGTGAGGTTGTGGAAAGCTACACTTTGGGTACTCTCCGAATACCCTCCTTCGCTCTATAAAAGGGGCTGTGGGCAGTTAGCTGATCAGTCTTGTCCAAACCTTTTCCCCAAAAGCAGGAGCAGAACAATGTCGCAGAAAGGAACTTTTCATACCACTATGACGGACAAGGTCCGCGTAGCTTTCTGCTAGTACAAAAGAAACAATCCTCAGCTTTCATAGAAAGACCTGATCAAATGGCTCGAAGACAACCACAGTATCAAAGTTAGCCAAGCTACCATCTCTACTAGACTGAAATGGTCGGTTGAGATTCTGGCCAAGTCTGACAATGAGACCAACCTCAATGCCAAGCACCAACAGACAATCAGGTACGCGGAAATGGAGTCCGCGTTAGTCAAGTGGTTTCAGGCAAACCAGGAGCGGGCAAATGTGAATGGTGAGCTTGTCAGAGAGAGTGCAATGAAGATTTTGGATTGGCTTTATCCTAGGCATGAGCCCTTCGAATTTTCAAGTGGCTGGCTTGAAGCGTTCAAGTTTCGCCATGGCATTAGGTCCTACTGCCGCTTCGGCGAAAGTGGCTTTGTCGACATGGCTGCTCTTACCGACACCCTTCCAGCCATATGTGACATCCTGGATCAGTATACGTGGAAGGACATTTATAATATGGACGAAACTGGACTTTTCTATCGGATGTAGGTACTGTAAGTTCAGATTTGTCTACTGTAAATGTCTAAACATGATATAACTTATTGTGATTGTTTTCCAGGCCAATAACTTTCTTGCAAGCAAGCAGCTTGAGGGCCGTAAGCAGAACAAGGAGCAGATCACTCTCGCCATCTGTTGCAATGGAGATGGTAGCGACAGGCTCCCGCTTTGGGTCATTGGAAAGTATAAGAACCCGTGCTGTTTCAAGAACATAAACAAGAACACGCTTGGGTGCCAGTACCGGAACAACTCCAGTGCTTGGATGATGTAGGAAATTTTTTTGGAGTGGCTCAGGGGGTTTGACCTCCATGTTTCAGGGCGCAAGGTCCTCCTCATCATGGATAACTTCAATGGCCACATTCCCCTTGATCAGCTTCCCAACCACATCCAACTGAGAAATACCATAGTCTTCTACTTGCCCCCAAACGCAACCTCGAAGATCCAGCCATGCGATGCTAGGATCATCTGCAGCTTCAAGGCGTACTATCGTCGTCGCTTCAACCGGCTTCTTCTGCAACGCTTGGAGGACAATGTCGCCGACCTTGAGAAGATTAACATCCTCTGTGCCATTTAGATGGCCGTTCGAGCCTGGACATACGAAGTGAAGCCGGAAATAATTTTCAACTGTTTTTGCCACTACAAGATCCGCTCAACAAAGGAGCCAGTTGTTGATGCTAGTGAGGAGTGCCCACTGGATCCAAAAGTCATCGAAGACTTTGAATCACAAATCTGACAGTTCCACTATCACAACCTAATGGACATCAAGAATCTGCTGAACTACCCAGAGGAGTAGGTCACTGCTTACACACTCGATGTGGATGACATCATCGAGGATCAACTTTAGGAACGGTCAGGCTCGCAGGTGGAAGTCAACGACGATGATGCAGATGACAGCCAGGAGCTCCCTATAGTGAGTGCTACCGAAGCCTACAAAATGGTTGAGATGCTAGAGAGGTTCTGGATGTAGTAAGACGACTCGAGTATTCCATTCTTTGCCGCCTCATAGAAGATGAAGGACAGTGTGAGTATGATCATGACAAAGCAGTTGGTACAAAGGAATATTAATAGCTTCTTCCAGCGCATCTAACTCTGTACTTTCGAAGGTGTTTCTTCTGATTTCATCGCTTTTTTGGTGCCATATGTATGATGTATTAGTTTATAAAATGTTATGGGACCAGAAAAAAATATTGAATATCAATTTATGGAGAATTATTAAATTAAGTATGAGGCCCGCCACAAGCTTATGCCCGCACATTAGTTTAGAGAGAATATTAGTTTACACAGTATTAGTTTAGAGAGAGTTTACTATAATGTAGAAAAACAACAAAAAAAGGAAGATCATTGCTCCTTCACAAATCATTATATTTTTTGGCAATCACAAACCTTACAACAAGTCAAATCCCAAACAATTTACATTTTTTGTAGATTTAGTTTTGTACACAGTAAAAGGATATCATCCCTTGTCTTTTGTTGAAAATCTATGGTTAAGGCGCATGGTTTTAAGACAATGTGGGCATGTTATGTTTCCTTCTAAACATTAATTGGCGAATGAAATGCTCCCAAATGTTGTAAGCAATACCAAAGAGAAATATGTCATTCCCTTTCTTGCTTCATGCATTACTTGTACCTTTGATTTGTGGATGTCTTGTGTTGGGCATTCATGACATTTTTGCCATGGTGGTTGGTTTTATCAATGATGAATGGGTAATTTTGAAATGTAAAACACTCCAAGTGTAGCCATGGTAGTTTAGGTTAAAATGTTAATGAATTCATTTGGCTTATTTAATAAGGTTATCACATATGTGAAAGACAAGGGGTTTAACCTTGTTACCTTAACCTTTGTTATGACATTTGTGGTATGTTGTTTTCCACTTCAATTGCCATGTCCATTTGTTGGATCTTATTTTGGGCATGCCATGTCAAAAGCTACATGATATGCCATTAATGATGTCAAGGCATGTTTTGGATCTACAAAAGTTAGTTTGAAGGGTGCACAAACATCATTACAAAAAACAATAACATGGATTAAAAAATTTGGGAAAAAATGGTAGGAGTGGAAAGATTCTTGCATTACTGTTCAGCTACCACTTAAAATGTTGAAAATTCTTGTCAAAACAAGGTTTGCATCATAGGTCTTCTTGTTCCAAAAGACTTTAGAATATCAAAATGTTATTTCTATTTGTTATGGGCGACCATAGGAATTGCATTTGTCATCTAGAATGTTAGTTGGTTAAACATGGGCTATTGCTCAAGCCATTTGTGATACTTTGCTACCAATGGTCAAACATTGTGTTTTAAATTAGAGCCAAGGCTTTGGTTGTAGTCATATGTGCTAGTTTTTGCTTTCATCTTGTACATTAATGTGAGAACTGAAATGGGTATAATTCATGCTTTGAATCAACCTTACATGCATGGTGATTTTTATTTCGAGTTACAAGAACTTAAATTGAAGATGATGGCATAAATTCTCAATGTATTTGGGCCATTTTTAACATTTTAAAAATCTTTCATTCAAAGGAAGGTGCATAATATGTTGGCCATAATGTTTGACCCTCATTTCAAAAACATGAAAATTATTCAAAATTATGTGGGAAATTTGAATGCTAATGAAATTGTTGCAAAGTACAATGCAAAGGTTGTGTATCCATTTTTGTTACAAGTTTAATTTTATCAAAACCATACAAAGGTTCTAGTTGAAGTAGTGGCAATTGAAGATGATGATTTTTTCTGTAGGTAGATTGTATCAATTGATGATGCAATCAAATCTACCTTAAAGAATGAACTATAATTTTTTTGTCAATTATGTGTGCAATAGTTAGAAATTGAAAACCTTTTGGCTTGGTGGGGCCAACACATAACTCAATTTCCACATGTGGCTTTCTTGGTTCATTAAATGTTTGGGATTATGGGTTCACAAATAGAAACTAATTCATTTTTAGTGTTGCTAGAGTTATCACTAATCTTCAACATTCTAGATTGAAGATTAAAAACTTGGATTGCTTCATTTTTATTATAAAAAATTAGCCTAATGATGCTCATGTTGGATGTGTTGAAAATAAACCTCAAAATATGCATGAATTTTTGTCCTCAGAGGTTATTTTGATTGAGGAGCACAAGAAGTTGCTCAAAGAAGAAGGATGGTTTAGAAAGGATGATGATGAGATTTAGGAAAAGCCAATTGCCAACATAAAATTAAGGTGTAGATAGTGTAGGTTCTACCCTTTTCCAACAATAAGAAAACATAAGGCTTCATTTGGTTTTTTATTAAGGTTGGGCTATGTATATTGTTTGTTATTGCTAGTCATTTTGTTGTGATGGTGTGTTTTCAAATCATTATTGTAGCATGGCAAATTTGAATTTACAATTGATGTCATATGTTTTTCAAGTGTGTCGTATGTGATTTATGATTTTGTCATAAATTCTTGAAGGTTGTTGTATGTTCTTGAAGTCCATTGTATGATGATAATCAAAACAAAATTTGTATTTTGAAATTTTACATGTATGTTATAATTTTGTTGTTGGTTAATGTTGTTGTAACATGCCTTCCTTGTAACGACCCCATCCTTAAAGGTTATTTCTTGATTTGGTTTCACATTGGCTTCCTCCATTGTGTCATTTACCATTTTTAATTCCAACTAATTTCTTTGCCAACAAATTCAATGGGAAGGTACCTTGCATTTCCCTTCCTAAATTCACATTTATTCAAGATTACCTTTCTCCTTTTCATTGGGTTTTGTTGAATTGTTATACTTATTATCTCCATCAAAAGATTCATCTATATAATCATTTGAATCTATCATTCGCTCCTCTACCATCCCCTTTCCATTCCCCTCCCCCTTTGAATTATGATACCAATCCTTTAGTATCAACATCATAGGGATGATAAGGTTTGAGTATGTTTGCATAAGTTAGCTAAGATGGGGTTGGGTTCAAAATGATCCACATTCACCAACAATATTGTGTTGTTGGGAAAAAAATATTCTACATAGTATGGTCTGAACCATTATCATTTGAAAGGTGGGATTTTAAAGAAAATGAAGGAGGAAGTGAAGTTTGGTTTTCAAAAAACTAAACAAAATGAAAGGTGGAATTTTAGAAAAAATGAATGAAAAGGTGAATTTTCAATTTCAAAAAATGGAATAGGATGAAAGGCATAGAGGTTTTAGAAAAGATGAATGAGGAGGTGGAGTTTGGGTTTCAAAAAGTGCAGCAAGACCAAAGATGTTGAGGTTTTAGAAAATATGAATGAGGAAGTGGAGTTCGGGTTTTAGAAAGTGGAGCATGATGAAAGGTGTTGAGGTTTTAAAAAAGATGAAGGAGGATGTGAAGTTTGGGTTTCAAAAAGTTGAGTAGGACAAAAGGTGGTGGGGTTGTAAAGAAGATGAATGAAAAGGTGAAGTTTGGGTTTTAGAAGTTGAACAAGATGAAAAGTGAAGTTTCACAAAAGAGGGTAATACGATGTGAAGTTTGGGTTTCAACGAATACAAGCAAGATGAGAAATTGGGTTTCACAAAATCCAAGCAAGACAATAAAAAATTTGGGTTTCAAAAAAATTCAACAAGACAAAAGGGGTTGTAGAGATTATGTGCAAGACAAAAGTTTTCACATCAAGTTCCTATAGGAACACAATGCAACAACCTAAATACCACATTGAGTTCTTGCAAGATCATAATGTAACCGTTTAAACATGACAAAACATTGCTACATCACCTTCCTCCAACCAACATAACACAACAAAGAAGATAATTAGGACCAACAAACATGAAATGAAATTAAAATTCAATTTAACCATCACCAAGTAATGAACACCACCATTACCATTAGCATCAATGTGACTACCATGAAAACACTAATGAAACCCATGGCTCTTGCAACAAATAATAATGGCAAATTAGGTGCAAGCAACAATTGATGGTGAACTAGGTGCGAACAAGGATTGAACCACAATGAGGTGTGAAAAAGGACCAAACCACAACTAGATGCAAACATAACACATTAGCAAATCAAAACACAACAACAAATTGTGTAGCATCCAACTATTGCACAATAAGGGCGAATCAAAACATGACAATTGGGAGGGAACCAAGAGGAGGATGGTGAACCCAATTTTGTTATGCTACAAGGAAGACAAACACTAGTGGCGAATTAAAACACAACAAGAAGTTGTGTAGGAGGCAACTATTGCACCTGATGAACCTGATGATGCTAGGCTACAAGGAAGACGAAAACCGGAGGAGCCAAGTTTTGCCAACAGGAAATGAATCGTGTCATTGGTGTGAGGCCAAAAATGCCAAACCCATAACCCCTAATTTTGCAATGTTGTTTAGAATTTAGGTTTACACAAACTGTTGTTTGTGTATCATCATTGATTTTTTCGCCTTTTTCTAAGGTTTGATCTTGGCCAATGATATGTATTGAACATTTTGAATAAAGGAGGCAATGGATTTTTCTTTCATCCTTTTAGAACAAGGGTAAAATCTTGTTCACTTTTTAGATGTTCACAATTCTTCCATATGGTGAAAATTGTTTGTTCATTAGGATGGGTTGTGTTTGTTGAAGATTTGTTTGTAGCCAATTGACCCCCTTCCTTTAGAAAGAGATAACTTTGTTGTTTATGCACCAAATGACTCGATTTAAATGGCTATGGGTGTGCTTAGACATAAGGAAAAACTTATCTTTAGATCCCATCACCAAGAAAACAACCCCCAATGCACCTTTCCTCTCTTATGCCTTATGTGTTCAGTTACGAGCAAATCTACCTTATATTGATGGAAACACTGGCACATGATTTCAAAGGGATGTCCACCAAGATTGAATTTTTTTTGTTCTAGTAGATTTGCTCCTGTGTGATGCTCATGTAACCTTTCATGGCCCAATAAGACCTCAACCCACAGAAATGACTTCGCATGTATGTGGAACAGTCATGTAGTTTTCATCTAGTCCCACGCTTGGAGGAGTGTTGTTTACCACATGTGACTCTGAACTGTGAATCTATTTTTTGGGAAAATTGATGGAACATTTCCTATTTTAATTGTTGCTGGTTTGAACTTGCCAGAAGGGGTAGAGTCATAGTTCAGGGTTTATTTTGCAATTTTTTGATATCAATATCAAAAAAATTGCAAAATGTTAGAATCAATTAGCAAAATGATTCAAATTTACACTTAAAAAAACACATTCCCCAAAAAAATCGGATTTTTTTTTTTTTTTGTTGGGTTGAGATATCGACAAATTAAATTTTGTCAGAATAAAATAACTGCCATTATGCTATCATGAGCTACTTGTCAAGGGTAAGGAAGCAATGTAACAACAATGACCAACAACTAAAGACATGGAGGCAGTCTATTGCTGATGTTACTATACTAGAGCACAGATTTGCCTTGTGGGCATAGCACTCATTCCTCTGCACACATGCACAGAATCACAACTAAAGCATTGCAACCCATTTGACATGGTGGGTGGGACCCCAAAATACCATCCTGTAGGAGCTCTTTGCAGGGGGAGGTGGGTACAAGGAATGCATGGGGGGATTATTATTTTTTGCCCTCACGCATGTGTTGCATTGATGTGCTGCAAAATGGACTTGGATTTTGTATTCATTTAAATTGTTCGAAAGTGTCTCGAGCCTGATCTGACCTGCATGCCAAAAGTTCTGAACCTGAATAAGTGTCACTTCCAGCATCTTACTGACCAGTTGCAGATGTCATATCTACTGAAAAATAGTAATTTAATTATCATAATAATAATAATAATAATAATTTTATAGCATGTCTCTCCTTGCAAAAGGGGTGTTAGTGAACATTTTGCAATTTTTATATACATAAATCTACTCTCTTGCAATGGAACCAGTGATTTCTTTAATTGAGATTTTTCGTTAAATCCCAGCCTGAAAAATATGTGATTTCAACTTTACACAAAGGATTTTTCATGGAAAAAATTTGGCCCAAATATGCCAGATTTTGATTTTATTTCTTTCCAAATTTCAGATTTTCCTCACAAGTTCCCAGTAGGTAGGTAGCCAAAAATATAAAAGGATCTTCATTTTGAAAAAAAATTCATTTCTGGGTATATAGCTAAATTTGGGTAAAGTTTTTTTCCAGATGATTGCCATTTTGGCTACATCCCAAAAATGGCAAAAAAGATTGAATTATGCAACATTCAGAAACAAATGAAAAGGACGTGCTTGGGATGTCTTGCCAACTTGTAGGACATTCCAAGTAGAATATCCTTGCTAATTATGGGCAAGATTCTAAATTAGTGTAAGTCAAGGGCCAGTTATTTTGGGAATGCTCCAGCCCTAGGGCGTTACCCTAATATGTAAACGTAGGTAGATTCCCACAAGGTGGTGGGAGTGGACTTAATAACTAGATCCTTACATCTATGAATGGTGCCTTCAAAATATAGTCTCTTGTAGGCTAAGGTGTCTTTTCAAAAATTTATTCGTCAATTATAATGTGTTATTGTTAAATGTGTTAGTTTAGCTATAAGGTTAAGTTGCACTTAATTAGAGACAAATTGGATTAGCTAAGTTGATTAATTTTATTTTAAATCAATTCAGATGTGAATAAAATTCGAAATTTTGTTATGAAATATAATTTCAAATTGTGTAAAGGGAGATGTAAAATAGAAAAAAAAAGTCTAAATTTGAAAAGTTATTTACGTAATGGAATGTGCTGGGTATAGGCTATTGTGCTTGGTTTCACTGCCCGTTTGGAAAATTTGGCTTGTCCAAATCCCTGACAGGCACCTCACATGGCAGAATGGCCTGTACAGGCACATTCTATAACATATAATCAACTCCCCCCCGTTCCACCCTGCAGAATCTTCTGACCTAATTGAGGAGTCCTCTAGGGTTTCCACTCTTGACCAAGCCCTCTTCTTGTTCTTCTTCTCATTCTTTGTTGGGTGTTGTGTGTCTGTGGGTGGCACCTAATCTCAATTGCGTAGATTTGCAATCTTTGGGACACTTGGGCAATGGCGAAACAGAGCCTACTGAGTGCACTACCAAGCTCCTCTTCTTCTGTCGTCACAGGCATTTCCTTTCCCAGGTAAAACTGAATTCTGATCTCCTCACAATCTGTTGGAAATTCACACAAAAGCTTGAGAAAATTCAGTTCCAAAAAACGAAAAACATGGGGGGAAGCATTCCAAAAATTCTCGGATTCCGAATTGTTGGTGGAAGGAAGGTTTTGGTTTGGTTTCCTAGATATGCCGTTTTCAAGGGTTTAAGGGTTTTTAGGGTTTATTGAGCTTTCAGCTACATCTCAGAATCGGTAAGGAGAATTTGTTTGTTTGTTTTTTTCTTCAGCATTTGGTTTCACAGTCCCACATTCTTTTAATTTTCATTTATCCTAATTGAGGTTCAAGAACAATTTCATCCATCGGTGAACTGAATTGGCTGGATTTGTGGAAGGTTGGGGATCTCTGCAGTTTGCAGATTAAAATAGCCATTAGTGTTTTCTATGCCAGAGCTTGTTGCTTTGTCATTAGGATTCTTTTTATCATTTGAGCATTTACAATGTATACATATATAATTTCTCAATGGTAAAGCAGGACTAAATTCTGATGATTTTTTCTTTCTGCGTACTTCTTGCCTTTTTTAATGCTGTTCTCTGTTTTGCAAAAGTCACTTTCTAGCACCCTTCACGACGAAGGTGATGATGGTCTAGATACTTTGTTGAGTGATCAGCTCACAAGGTTATGATGTTATGAGGTTTTAACTGCATTCCATTGTCTTCATGGCTCTCCTGGTTGGTTTAATCAGAAATGATGTAGCATTTGTTTAGTTACTGAACATGGGTATTTTGTGGAGTTTTTTCTTTGCTTTCTGCCATCACATCAAGAAATATATTGACTTGTGGGTTTTATGATTCAGGGTTGCACAGCAGTTGTGCAATCATGGTTCAACAGAGCTGGACATCTGTTTCCAGAAGGTTAAATTTCGAGTTTCATGGAAGAGCTCATGGAAAATAAAAAAGGAGCTGCCTTCTCAAAGTAAACTGCGACATTGGTTGGCTGTTCCTGCACACCAGCCAACATGGGAGTTCTCCAGCTTACTTCCAACAAATCTTCAGCACAATTTCAGTTCTGCAAGAAACAGGTCTTTTAAGTTTCTGGTTTATTATGATGAAGAGTAACACTCAGGAAGTACATGATTATATCCATTGGTTGGAATTTCTGCAGATGGATGTTGATAAAAGAGTCTTGTTTCTGCAGGGGTTGAACACACAACTTTTCTGCAGAAGTCTAGTCTCACATGTCTATATGAGCTTGTGAAATGTGCACATCTCAAAGTGGATGCATTGTTTGGGACATGCCACTTTCTATGTTAGATTGCAAACAAAGAGAAATATAAATTTTATGGAGCTCAGCATGTAGTTCTCTTGCAGCTACGAGGCCTGTAGAATGTGACCACTCAATGCTGGAAGACATGTCTACTCCTGTTTTGGCACCAGTGATTTTCAATTCCAGTACCTACTTATTTTGTTGCATGCTATTTTTGCCTATGGTGCAGGCTTTGGACACACCATAGGAGGCGCTCAAAGTTTGAAGGTGGCCAACAAAGGACACCCGATCCCTCCATGTACTGTTGCTGCACACACACACACACACACACACACACATCTTGATCAGAGCTGAAAATGGTTTTCTAAGTACTCTCTATTTTTGTAGTTCACAGAAAGGGTGAAGAATCTGAAGTTGCACGACCATGATTGGCATTTTGCAGAGATGCAAAAGTGAAGGATACAGGTACCAGTAATATGGAAAGTGTGGAAGATGATGAGGAGAACAAGAATGCACAAGTTCTGGAGGACCAACTTGAACGATTTACAAGGGCTGTGGCTTTGGATGACACTGAGATGGCAGCACAAGTCATGCAGGAGATGGGGTACATCTTGTTCCACTTGCCTTGTGTTTTTGAAGTGGTTTACCCTAATTTTGTGTTGTGGTAAGTAGTCAACTTTTGTATGACTTTTGTGCCATGTCTTCTTTATTCATACAAGAATTATTCACATGAAGTGGACAACCAGCTATGTCTTGACAGATGTCTCAGTAATCAGAATGGTTACCAATACAACTTATGTGGTGAATCTACTATGCAAGTAATCTGTGGGGGTTTTCTTTTTGGGTGCAGAAATCCATTTCAAGTGACTGATGTGAAGATGCTTGTAGAGGGTGCAGCCAAGATGGCAGAGCAACTACAAGAACTGTATGAGGAAGTGAAGAGGATTATAGATAATGGGGATGTAGAAAGTGCACGTGACATTATTGAGGCGAACTATGATGCTCTCAGGGAGCAATTGGAGTTGGGTGTAGAAGGCATTGAGCATGCAGCCATGCTCAATATTCTGGCCCAGCTCCGCCTGACCTTAGGTGATTTTGAGGAAGCAGAACACCTCCTTCTTGAGGTTTCCTTCCTCCTCTAGTTTTATTTCATGCTGTGCTTTCATGAGCATTGGCAATCTTCATACATTCATTCATTCATTCATCAATTTGTATTTTCCTGTATGTAGATTGCAATATGACGGAATTGGTAATGGCTGGAAATTTATGTTTTGCATTTTGGGGCATGCAGATGAAAAATTTGCTGGATAAAGTTGGAACAAGATCTCCTCAGCTGTTGGTGGACAATATATTGGGACACATGGGAAGCATGTACACAACCCTGGACAAGCCTGCTGAAGAAGCCCATCTCTTTAAAGAAGAGAGTCTCAAGATTCAAGATGATGCACTCAGTAATGGGCCTGCAGCAATTGCTTACACTAGCATAGTATTTTTGTGCCTTGAAGAAAATTTCTTGTCTCTTTCTTTCCTTGTCTAATATATAGCCCACAGACTTTCATCTTGCATTACCTCTGAGATTACCAAGTTGTGTGCAATTTTTTTGTCACCTGCTGCAATGTTTTAGGTGTAAACAGCTCTAACTCCTGCTATCAAGGAAAAACCACTTAGCAGCAAGTGGGCTATGTGGACAGGCAAAGAAGACAGTCCCCTGGTAGTGGAGTTGTTACTAAAAGCGGCAAGCACATATAGTGAATTGGATGATAATGAGAAGGCCATCGAGCTCTACAACCGTGCGATAGCCATCATACAAAGAACACTAGGCCCTGAGCATGAGAGTTTGACAGTGCCACTTACAAATCTGGCGTATTTAGTTTTAGAGGAGGGAGGGGTTGAGGAGTCAGAGTTTACAATGCTCAGGTTTTGCTCCACCATCCCTGATCTCTTCTGCAAAAAATTTTGTCCTTTGCTAAGTTTGTAGGGAGGCTCAATTGCTGATAGAATGAATCCTCTTGCTCCTCATCCATGAAGCACATGAAGGACATGAAGGAGGTGCCCTAATATTTCATGTAGTAGTGTACAATAAAATAGATGCAAAGGTGTTGTCCAACTCCAAATTTTGCAAAGTCTTGAAAGGGATTCTGACAGTATAGTTTCTGCAGTTCTTGAGCATGTGCAGAATCTTTGGGAGAGAGAACCATGGAGAATGAGTATCCTGTTGCAGTTACCAAATGGGTTGAGTTCAAAAGTTTGCATTTGTGCATGCAGAGCATTGGGCATTCTCGAGAGGGAACTGGGTGCACATGATCGAAGAGTAGGGGAAGCCATGTGTGCACTTGCCAGAATAAGAGCTGCAAAAGGTCAGTCTTCAACTCTCACAGATTCCTATGGCTCACTGATTGTCACCTCCATAAGGTGAATCTTGGTCAATACAACCCTGCATGTAACAGTGGTTCATGTTCATCAGTCCTGCTAGAGAGATCTGTTTCAAAGTTCCATTGCAGTCTGTTTTCTCTAAGAACTTTGTTTGACTGGAACTAACTCCATTTTGTTACTTTGAGAATGTGTCAGGTCAGGTATCTGCAGCAGTGAATCTGTATCAGAAAGGATTGCAAATTATGGAGGACTGCAATGATGTAGGTGAAGATTACACAACTGTCGAAATAGTGCGTTCTGACTTTGCCACGCTTCTTGATGAACTGGAGAGGTGCTATTCAATGCAGAACTGTGTGCACACCAAGAAAGTCCCAGTTCCTCACTGGATCTATATCTGCTTTCATGGTTGCATTGCATCTTATATTATACTCATGCAAACAATAACAGACATCAGACTTTCACTGGATATCAGGAATGAGGAGGCTCAGGAGCTATGGCACGCAAATTTACAAGTGAAAGAAAAGCTTCTTGGCAGCAATGATCCGCAATTGGCAGTCCACCTTCAAAGTCTAGCTGCATCATATGCGGCATCAGAGAAGTATGATAAGTGTGAGCCACTTTTGCAACGCAGCTTGGATTTAGTGCTAGCTGATTTGGGTCCTAATGCACCAGAATTGTGCTTCCCTCTGGATGGCCTTGCTACTGCATTGCTCCATCTGGGCCGACCTAGTGAGGCAGAGCCTCTTGCTCGCCAAGCTTTGCGTATTTGTGAGGCTGCTCATGGCTCCAATAGCATTGCCACTGGTATGTCCTCTGTCTCCCTCTTGTGGTTTTATTAGTGTATCTCTACTTGGTTTCCACGTCATAGTTGAGTCCAAATGGGTTCTGGATGTTCATGTTTTAGCCAGTCTTCCTGAATTTAGCTGTCATGACGATCAGTTTGCTGTTATGCTGACCTTTCAATTCGATGTAAAAGAAAGTTTCCTTTCTTCTTGAGTGCATTGATGAAATTTTATGTTCTTTCAAGTCTTGGAAAATTCCATCTTGCTGCCCAACCCATGTCCACTAATGGACAGAGGTGTAGCCATTAGCTGATTGGTAGCTTCAACTTCATGAACCTTCTTGGAGCTGTGTTTATGTGTTTGTGAACTACGTTAAGAATATATTTAGCTTATATTCACGGTATATTAAGATGTTTAACTTGTATTTTGGGTATATTAGGCATATATTTGCTCATATTATGGAAATATTAGAATTTTAAAAATTCATTTTTTATTTTATATGATTTTTTAAAAAATATACCATGTCATTCATTGTATGATTAAATAATAGTGACAAGGTCATATTAGTATGACATAATCATCATATTGAACAAGTATTAATTATTGATGAATAATTACAATCAATTATTTGATTAGTTCATATAATTAATGAAATGATTATTATTTTTATTTATTTATTTAAAATAATTAATACTAAAAAATCTAATAATTGATTATTTAGTTTGTTATTTCAAAAAATAATTCACTGATTAAATATTAAATCATAAATTGATAAAATAATTCATAATTTTTGATGAATTATTATAATTATTTAATTAGTTGATAAAAGATTATTATTAATTTATTAATTAATTAATATTCTTTAATATTTACTTAATAAGTTAATAAATTGATATTTGATATTTATTAATGAATTATTTTTCACTCATTAATTAACTATTAAATATTTATTAATTATAATATTTATTAATATTAACTAATTAATTAGATTGAATAGAAAACTATAATTTGAATTAATTAATCTAATTCAAATAATCAATTCATTGGTTGATTTAAATCATTGATGTAAATTTAGATATTTAATTAGTTGATAAATACTTATCTTTATTTGATCTAAACTCAGATAATTTAAGTAAATTTGGGAATTCAAATGATTATTATCTAAATTTTATTTGAATTCAGATGATTGATTATTTACTAACTAATTATTTAAATTAGACCAATTGATTCAAATAATCAAAATTGATAATTAAATATTAGATAAGTAATTTACATATAAATTTATTATATATATACCTATTTAGTTTATAATTTTAATTTAAAAATATATAAAGCATGCAAGAAAATATATATTTATAGTTACAACCCAATTTGCAACTAAAATGCAATTAAAAGATTAAACCCAAATGTTTTGCCCTTGAATCTCATCTCACAAATTATACAAAGAAGGTGTATTTTCTCATGTTCTCACATTTAAATTTATGTGTCAATTTGGGATGAACTCAAAAAAGTTTAACCTTAAAGGCAAAACATAAAATAAAATAAAAATATTTAGATGGTGACATTTTAATTTACCTACCTTTTTACCTTTCTACCTACTTACCTACCTAGCTAAGTAAATAGGTTTTACTTTTCTACTTAAGTATGTAGGTATTTCAATTTCATCCAAAATTCAATTGATATGTCATGTGACATTTTTCAATTGTGCCACATGTCATAATATAAGAACGTTTAAAATGAATAGTCATATACATTACAAATTTAAAGTATTGTCTAGTTAACTCAACCCATGATGGGACATTGTTAAGGTCAACCATCACATATTACAATAAGGGGTTTGATCTTAGCAACTTTGTGCATCTTACCACATGCATGATAGGGTGATCCCCATGATTCATCGGACGATGAGTGGATGGCTCACCTTAGTTGACCACCACTCATGCCCATTGAAAATATAACGAATCAATGTCAAATGGATGCAAAGGTGGACATGGCAAGGTTCGTGAGGGATGCGTTTGCTATTGCTGACCAAATTGTTGAACAAGCTCATAACACTTGAATGGATGAACCAAAGGTGGTGGGCCAAGAGCCTGAACCAATGGTACCAATTGGTCATGAACAATGCATTAGCCATGTGGGAGGAGCTTCACATGTGAATGGATCACTTCCAAGCTTTAATAATGCATACGACATGGTGGATGTAGATAATGTCATGAGAGTAGATGTTGCAAGAGCCAATGAAAAGGAGGCCATAGCAAGCATGCCAGAATTGGGGGACAGACTTGAGGGATGGAGCCAAGAGCATATGGCCATTAAGGAGGCCTCAAGAGTACCATTGTTTGAAGGGCCAACATTGTCAATCCTTGCATCAACACTCCTCATTATGAATTGTTGTCGCACTCATGGGACATTTAACACTTTCATTTATGAATTGTTGGGACTGTTCCATAAAAGCATCTTACCCAACCCAAATACACTACCTTCCTCAAAACACAAGGTGTTTAAAACCATGAATAATACACAAAACAACTTGGCCCTCAATTTGATGAAATGGGTTTGTTCACCAATTGCCTTTACAATTCCAACCAATAGGAGTAGCTAGACATGATGATCAAGTAACTTGCTAATTTCAACCCAACAAAATACAAGTCTAGAATACATTTCATTTCTACTGATCATGCCTTATCTACATTCAATGTGCCTATTTTGGGTATAACATGGAAGCCAAATCAAAATAAGGCATTAGATGTAGATATGGCAGGTGTTTGTATTCCACATGAATATATATATATATATATATATATTCCCAAATTGTTGTTTGCAAACTTCAATAGACTCCACACAATTAAAGACTATTTTATTCATATGGTTATCCACTTGTGCCATAAGAAGTTTCTTATATAACCAAAGTTCATGTTTATGTAGCATGTGGCGTTCTTTGAAGCTAATATAGGTTTATGTGCAAGTCATGATATGAATGGTCATGTATGTTTATGGTTTTTATATAGACATGCATCTCTTGGGCAATGTCATAAGCGACACAACAATGTCATTACTTGTCGTGCATGCTATAACATTGTCCTAGGAGAAGGCTACATACATAGGGACTTGACAATTTAATATGAACAAGAACAAGGCATTGTGGAATTGCCTAGAACAAAAACACATAGTGTAAAGGATTAAATCTAGTCGAACAACAAGGGGGTCTTGCACTACTCACTTCCTTTTTAGCTTTTGGGAACATTGCCCACCTCAAAAATTATGGCACGCATTCCACTCAAGTGAATAACCAATGGGAAACTTCCACCAATAATCCATGATGCATTATAGGTAGTGGATGTTTAGTGGAAATGGTAGTGGAAAATTTGAGGTCATGGTTTCCTTTCCACTTGGATAGGTTTAAGTGGATCTATGCAATAGTTTAGGGATGGATTTTATAGTAGTGAATTGTTGCCCATAAAGAAGTGAACTTGTTGCTAGACACGTGCAATCCTTGTTTGAACCTGATGGTAGTTAACAAGACTTGTTATCTACTTGTATTAGATGTGAATGGTTTATTGTGTGTTACACAACATGTATGATCTGGAAAGAGATGGAAACCATTCATTCTTGTAGTGTGGTGTGGAAATAAGTTAGTGAACCCTCGACCAAACTCACTTTAGTTGTTGAAATCATGTTTTTCAAAGTTTGACATTGGGATTTGGTCATCAACTACACAACCTAACCTTGTACCTATGGTTCACTTTCTATTACAACACAATTCAGGTTTGAAACTTTTGTTTATATGGGGAAATAACAAGTATGATGTGACACAAAGTAAACATCCACTAAACCCAAAAAATGAACTTGTACTAAAAGATATGAATAAGGTGTTCTCTAACATTAGTAATGGATTTCAAGAATTAACTCCAAATAATACCTTATTGATAGATGACCACCCTTACAAGTGTGTTAGCAATGTGCCATATTCATATATCCTACCCCATCCATTTGATCCAAAAGTAGGGGATAACTACTTGATGGGCAGTTTATGGTCATACTTACTTGGTTTGTTGGAAGCTCCAAGTATTTAAAAGTATGTTGGTTGTAATCCACATGGGCAGTAACAAATTACAAAAAAACACCCACATTGGCTTGCCATAAGGGGTTTTGCATGGTCTTCTAATGTTGCTTAATTAAACCCTAAAACCCAAGTATTTTTTACTTTCATGCATTTATATTTCAAAAATAAATAAATTGCTAGACTTGGAATATATATTGTTATGTTCAAGACTATTGTATTTACAATCATGTGTGTATGATCTATAAAGTTCCAAGGTTAAAGGAATTTCAAAGGCATCATGAGCACCAATTTTGGCAAAGAAAAAAATGATCATCGAAATTATGTAGGTTATCAGCTAGCTCTAAGGTTAGCAACAAAGGAGGTAGTGAAAAAATTGGCTATGTAGCTCTGTTATGTAAAAGATTAGGGGTCACCAAATAAAAGGTTTAAAAAATAAATGAATTTATGAATTAATATCAATTTTTTGGATACATTTTTTCTTAACTATTGTTGGCATTATTTTTAAAAGTTAAATATATATAATTATTTTTTCCAGCCTTCAATATTGATGTGGTGAATATATATATAATTTGTCAATGGAATTTTTTTTCATATTGAAATTCATTCACAACCTTCAAAAATTAACATAATTTTTGGGGATACTTTTGGGGTACTTTTGCAAGTCCAAATGACAAATTTTTTGTACAATTATTTTTTAAAAGCTAACTAGAGGGAGGCTAAAGGTGTTGATAAGGAAATCTAGAAGTTCCATTTGATTTGAAATGTTGAAGGAAGGTTAAAAGTTTTGAAAACTATATTTTAATTTTACAAGTAAAAAAAAATGTAACAAGTACATGGTAAAAATATCTTGCTTGCACTTCCATAGTTTCATTTTTGCTTTCAGTTCTAAACTTTTCTAACTCCAAATTGTTTAAAACTAAAAAGTTAAATTAATATAAGGTGTTGAAATGGATGCCAAAAAAATTATAAACAAATATAAGGTGATTAAAATATGTGCATATTAAAAAATTACATAATAATAATGTGCACAAAAATATAAATCCAAAACCTAATACCCCCTAACAAATAGTCATTTGATGCACATGGGTCACAAAAATAACATTAAATGTCCCCCTCGGGTTTTGAATATGGTTCAAATACATTAAAAATGAACTTTGATTGAATTAATAACATGCATTGAAATAAATTTGCAACAAATTCATGGGACATAGAAAGCACACATGATTTAATATTTTCATAATATTTCCAAAATTACTTATACATTCACTATGAGAAAATTATGTTTGTTGCAACTTGTTCATTGCAACTAAAAAATGTCCAATAAAACTAAATTACAACTAAAAAATGTCAGATATAATTAAATTACAACTAGATAACCTAGTTGCAACATACATGATTTTCTTATAGTGATTTGATTATTATAAAACAAAAGTAGTTTGAACACATGTTTGTTAAAAAAATAATGAATTTCGAAACTTCCATGTTAAGAATACCAAAAGTGTAATAAGAAATCTTATGGAAATCTTAATGTGACAAACTTTGAAAAGTTTTTTTTTTTCATATTTTGGATTTTTGTTGAATTTTAGTGACAAAAATTACTTAAATTCATTATCTCTTAGATCATATGTTGTTTTGAATGTGAACTCATTACAAAATCGAATGAACTCAACATATGACCTTTTGTTTTGCAAGGTGTATGTATGAATTTAAATATATTTGTAACTTATGAATGTTTTTAGAATTATTATTTACAATGTAAAAAAGGACAGAAAATGAAGATGTTGTCATAGAACAAACACAATTAATTGATGAAATCAAATGGTTTGTATATCTTCTAAATTTGATAATCTTCATCTTTCATACAAATATGACCTACCAACTACTGGAATGATAAAAAAAAATTCATCTCATTTCTTCCATATTTTATTGTACATGGATGTCATTTTTATATTTATTTTATTTGAAATATTGTTTCATTTTGGCATCTTTAATATTTTAATATGTAAATTGATACGATAATTCATTACAATACAAATTTAAACTAAATTATTGAAACTAATGGAAATGGAAATATTATTAATTACACAATATATTAATAATTTAAACATATTAATATTATGACCTTATGTTAATTGATTATCATTGGTAGTGCAAAGGAACACAAAAGCCAAGTGCAACTAAACTACATAACATTGGATCAATTTAAAAAAATTTCCCCAATCACGGGGTTCTAGTTATCATAATAATTCCTTGTTATACTATAATTCAAAGGAAAAAATTGTTTTCTTGGACGGTGATTTAAGAGATTATGATATTGCATTATAAAATTAAAAAAATTTAAAAACTACTTTAAAAAGCAAAAACATGTTAATTTATAAACCAAAACCTTAAAAGCCTTGGAGGGTGGTTATTTTAAGAAATTTTAAGAAATCATTATGACAATTTCCTCGTTGTAGAGGTAAAGGGAAGTTAGAGATTGTTTTCCCCTTGTTTTCTCCTTTCCATTATTTTTCCTTTTTTTCTTGCACACCATTTGAGGAATGATTAATATGCTAGACTATGGTTGTTGGTATGGTACTAACATTAATGAGTTAGATTTGTGATATAAAAATTAAAAAGTCCCTTTGCAAAAGAAAATTTTGAAAAAATAAAATTTCGTAAGAAAAACTTTCTAAAAAAAAATTGTTTTGTTATAATAAACAAACTAAGTTGCTAGAGGGAAGAGAATACATATGTTTAGAGTCTAGACCCCACTAGTCATCTAGTAGGTATGAGGTAATTAGATCCATTATGAGTAAGTTAAACAAATAAGCAAGTGATTGGATCTATTGTGAGTAAGAAACCAAGAAAAGTAATCAGAATTGACAATGAGTAAATAAACAAAAGGGTGAGCAAGTAAATAATTGGATCAATTGGTTCACCCTTTAAGTTGGTTCATATGTCTTCTTGGACTTGGGTCCTTCCATTTTGTTCCTTGTTTTCCCTTTATTTGGGTGTTTTGGTTAATTATGGTTGGTAGGGTTTCATCATGATCTATCTCTTTGGAGTAAGAAAATAAGAGAAGAAATTGGGTGGGTCTATTGCAATAATAAAAAAATAACAAAAGAAATTGGGATTTATTGTGGAATAAGAAAATAATTAAAATGAACCAAATCAAATATGATGTCAGTAGATGAATTTATGATCAATTATAGATTTGCAACAAAGAGAAACAAAATCAAGACTTTCAAGACAAATACCACAAGTGGCCAATGCACAAATCCCTACACATGACCAAAGCACCACTATTGCACCGTGAAAACAATAATGCACGTGTGATAAAAGCAAAGGAAGCTCTAGCTGCAAAATGTATGGAAGAGGAGGAAGGAAACAACAAGGTTGTCATTTCCTACACCTACCACACCTTGAGTTTTAATGAAGTTTTGTACAAAACCCTAACTTGACCTCAGTAATCCTTTAATGCAATTTGCCAACAAGAAACACTTCCAAGTTCTGGCAAAAGATAACACTAGATTGTATTTGTTGGCACAAAACCTTTACAGACACTACAAGCCTTTTAAGTTTGGGTTGCAAAAAAACTAAAGGGAGGAGTTCAAATTGTTGCTATGTTACACAAATGACAATGTCTTTATCACCAACATTTTTAGGGATCTTTTGTTAGTTTACGAGTTATTTTTCCTTTTTACTTCATTTTTTTTCGTTTTATTGTTTGCATGATCGCCAACCATGCTTTAGGATAGCCATAGCCCCTTTAACTTTTATGAGCATGCATGGGAGGGACAAAAAAACCCTAATAGGAATGGCATGTACTTTTGTATAATGAGCCACCTAAGTGGATTGTATTTTTGGTAAAAAACCTCTTTGTAAGGGTAACCAATCCATTGCAAAGGTTCTATAGGAAACTTTAATAGATGTAAAACTAGAAGGGGGTTGTTTTTTGTGATGGTTTAGGGTTTAGGGCTTCATTAGTTAGTGTGTATGGTCATGGCAAGCCCTATAGTTTGATTGTCATCAAAGTGTTGATGAGTATCACAACAAAATTTTAATATTGTGACAACTTGTATGGATTATCATGAAACATTTCCACCCTTTCACCTAATGATTCCCATTGTATCTACTTTGCTTCATCAAATTTCTTTAGTTGCATTTAATTTGTCCTCGCATTTCACACCTTGTCTACCTCATCAACCATGGGCTATTCTTTAATCATATGTACCTACACTAGGGGCCTACCCATCCCATCAATAGTGTCTGTGTGTTCCTTGTCTTTATTGTGATTATATATGTAGTAGGAACAAGTTTAGCACATCACCAAACATCATGCACCGCACACAAATAGTCATTAGTTTTTGAGGTGCCGATGCCTTTGGCATTACTATCTTCTCCTCCTCCTTCGACTTAGACATGGATTACATCATTAGATATGAACAATGCTTTCCATCTTGATTTACCATGCCCCAACTCATACCATTATATTCCATATGTTCTTTGTGTCAAAGTTTAACATGTTTTGCGTATCCCTTTAGTTTGGTTGGCCATTGATCCATCTAACACAACTTGGCATGCATTTTTGTTCTTCCATTTTGGTGTTTTTCATTTCCACCATAGGGTGGTGAGAAAGGCCACCAAGATGCTCACAGCTGTTTGCGCTGATACATGGCAAGGAATTGGGAGACATTACAAAAGGAACATACAATCAAAGCATAATCATTGGTTTCCTAGAGATCTTCAAAGATGACACTAAATCCTACTCCACCTCCATAAGCACAATTTCATCACACATAGGCACTTGCTCATGTAGGGGAATATGTTTGAGCAATATGTGCATTGGTTCCCTACACTCACACGACCCCATCAGCTAAGGCCATTGCAACACTTCACCATTTTCATCCATTGGTTGAAGTTGACCTCCCCCTTTTTGTCAATGATTTTAATCCAAAGATGGATCTTGTTTTGGATAGAGAGGCATTTATTTATGTTGTGATGTATTCACCACGTCTTTCATCCAATGGTCCTTTGAATATGGTGTATGAACTTTTGCAATATTGCTTTGTCCCTAATGACTTTGCTAGTGGCTTTAATTTGTTTTTTGAAATATGTGGGCACATCACTCATGGTCATGTTCCTCCATCAATATCACGCCTATTTGTTGCAACGTGACTATTGGTTTTAAGAAAACAAGCTAAAGGTGTTTGACCCACCATGATTGGAAAGGTGATTTATCATTTAATTGTTCGCACATTAGTTATCCATTCAAGGATACATTTGCAAAGCATTTTAGTCCACACCAATTTGAGGTGGCAACATCAAGCAAGTGCAAGACAATGGTTCATGGGGTTAAAATTGTGTTGGATTTACATTCAAAGTCGGTGGTATTACAAATGGATGTTTGGAATGCATTTAATTTAGTATTTCAAACAACCATTTTTCAAGAGTTGAAATTTTGTACTAGCACCTTGGATTAACTTTTCCTATTTGTTCGTTAGTTTTACACGCCCATCTCCATTATATTTCTTGAAGGCTTCTAGACATGGGGATCTCATAGTCATTTCCAAATATGGTATACAAGGGGGGGATCCTTTGAGAGGAATGTTGTTTGCATTAGTTAATTTTTTTTGTGTATACTTTACCATGTTTTCACCTAGAGAAAGTTGGTGAACTAAATAAACCATTTGAATATTTTCATCAAATAATGATGATGGTTTGGCCAACCCCACCACAATCTTTTGTGAGGGTTTCCTACTAGTCCAACCCCACTTGTTCATTCTTTTGTTCTTGCTAGTTGGTTTTGGGTCCACCACCCCCATCATCAAAGTAATCTAGTCCAACTAATTGTGATCCAAAGAAGCTTGGTTTTTGTGATATATACACAAGTGATGAGAAATGAGAAGGAAAGAGGAAAGTGGGAGGAGGGGACTAGAGGGATATAGAAAATATTCTTATAACAAGGGAGTTTGGAGGGAGAATTTGGAAACCCCTTGTTGTGATGGATCATTGGCAAAACCAATGAGATTTAGTTCATAACTTTTTTGGAGACTTTTTCGCACCTTATCTTGGGGGTTGGTAGCAAGGATAGGAATATATTTTCTACCATTGTAGATTTTTAAGAATAATAATTTTTTAATTTTTTTTCTTTGTTTCTTCACAATGTATAAATCATAAGGTATAATTATATTTAATTATAAAATCTTTGAATTAACACTATATAACCTTAGATTAATCTAAACCTTTTTCCATGCCATAGGGTTTTATTGTGTGTATTTTTTTCCCTTTTAGGATGAGGGGATAACAAACACTCATGAAAAGGAAAGTGCAAATAAGAAAGATTGTCCAAGCACACAATTCCAACCCAAAGTTTGAAGTTCAAGTCTATAGTTGACCATAGTCCATACTTGGCAACTCTTACTATAAATTTTTTTTAATCAAAATTTCTCTACGAACTTCTTATATCCTTGTGAACATTGTGTTTGTGTAATCATCAACTTATTATGACCATGTTTAAGGAATTGGGTAAACCCAAGGTTGTACCATGGTAAAACCCCAAGTCCATTTTTTAAATAGTTGCTTGTAAACATTATATGGATTAGTATTGGTTAATTCATTGAATTTTTAAGGAAATGCTAGTTCCAATTCTTTAAATATTTTAAAATCCAAGAATCGTCAGTTTCAATTTTTTGAAAAAAATCAAAATAAAAAAACATTGGTTCTATTTACTATTTCAAAAGCTTCAAAGAACAAACAATTGTCATGAAAGAATTGACCCAAAAAATTTGACAGAACTTTGGAAAGTTCTTTGATTTTTTTTAATTTCAAGAACCATGGTTATTATATCAAAATTGGTTATTTGAGAAATATGGAAAACCAAGGAATAAGTGGGTATATACCCAATTGATAAATCATTGGGTATTTATCCCTCCTTTTGAAAACTACTGAACATTGATATAGACCTCCCAAAATTGAATTGGGGTTTCTAGGTCTAAATTTGACATTTTTCAGCCTAAATATAACAATGAAAGAAGCCTTATTTAAAAAGGTTAAAGTACCATTGTGGGTTTACATGGGGGGCCAATGTTTAATCTTCTAGCGAGACACATTTCATTATTGGATGCTTGTTGTGCCATGATGTTGTGGTCCTAATCCACCTTGCACATATTGCACCCCTCTGCTCACCATTAGAGTAATTTTGCTTTGAAGAATGCATCATTGAATTTGGATATACATTTTTGCAAGCATACACACCAACCTATCAAGGAAGGTAGTTTGTTTGTCACCTTAAGATCTTCCAAACCATGATAAATAGTTTCATCATTTATAAGGTTTAAACATATAGTACATGAGTTATTAAATAATGATCATCTTGCAATTGAGATTTTAATAAATCAAAACAAAAAAGAATGTAAAGAAATTGAGGTGCATTATCAAGCTCATGTTTAGGATTGAACAACTTTGAAGCATTGAAAATTGGCAAGTCGGGAAATCATTTGTTAAAATTATTTACAACTAACTTCACATATACCCAATCATTGCCTTCATGTTCTCCAATGAGTCAAACAAGTTAGATATGTATGTGTGGTGCATGTAATGCAACATATTATAATATCTTTTATGCCATTTAAAAAACCCTTAACAAAAGAAATAGTTGTGAAAAGGTCAAGGTCCTTGAAGCCATGTGCAAAGTTATTGGGATTTCAAATATTATTCCTCAACACAAAAATTGTTGCCTCCAAAGAGGAGCTAAGGGTAAAAATGTCAACCATGTCCTTATGAAATAATTGATTGAGTTCCTTCAACCCAATCAACAAATGTACCATTAGATGTAACATAAATTGGAATCAATATGAGGTTGTTTAGATATACCAATATGATTAACTTGAAACTTTAAATGAATCAAATATTGCAAGCATATAATACAAGGTGCATTCCAAAACCTTTATGTGAAATAATAATCTCACTATTAATGAAATTCCAAGATGATCAAAGATGTGTCATCAAATGCCAATTCCATGAGTCATTTCAATTCCTACACCCTATGTTGTTATGTCTAGCCCACTCATTACTCAAATTAAAACCAAAAATTGATTTGTACCCTTCCATGCTTTGTCCTAACAAGTTTTTTGAATTGTCACTTTTTGTTTGGTTACATTTTTCCAATCTTAATTTCACTTTTGTTCTTTCAACTTTCAAATTTTGATCAATGTTATTGGCAATTATGAGAACTACACAAAGAATGAAGATTTTTATTTTGGGGGTTAAGTTTTGCATACAAAAATCTACCATGATAATATACCAAAAGGTTATTAAGTTGGGCATTTCAAAACCAACCCTTACACATAACATATATGTGTTATCAACAAAATAACTATGGAAATTGATAACCAAAATGATCATTTAAACAATAACGTAATAATATAATTGGGTTTCAAAAAAAAATCAAAATCTAGTTATTTAATCCCCTATGTCAAACAAAAAAAAATTCATGCCTATGAAAACTCCCCCCTTCTCCCAACTTTCCCCCCTTTATGTTAGGATAAAAAACAAAAAAAATTGCCAACATTGGAACTTGTCATGCCCTTAAGTTTGTCTTGAAGTATTGGGTATAAACCTTTAAGTTGATGATAATGTTCCAAAAAGGGGAAAAATAAAAAAAACTTGGAGGCATGCTCCCTAGCTCCTTGCACTTAGAAAAGATCTAAAATGGGACTCGGAAAATGTGATAATCATAATAATCTCATGGACAAGTCGCCTCCATAAGCCAAACAATGTAGATGGTTAATGTAAATGGAATTGATTTTTAGTCACAAACTTGTTTTGGACTCATTACACTCACATGACCCATATTTGGAAAGAAACCACCACCCTTCTTCCTTATAAATAATTTTTTTGATTGGGGGTTTAGGTTGCATCAAAATGGTTTAAATCCTTGCAACTCCCAAGTGCAATTCCTAAATTCCCAAGTTATGAATCTTGTGATTTTATGGGGTCATCAAATTTCCATATGAATTTTGATCCAAAAATTTCATATTACAAAGTTCTAATTTTTGACAAGATCTTTCCAATGCTATGTTACACACCTCAATCAAAGGTCATTTGATCCATGTTCTTAAGTTTTAATTGTCAAAAATCAAATTGTGAATTTGATTCATGACCTTTCTTTTGGCCTTAACTTTCAATTCAAAACTCCAAATATTACAAAGTGCAAATCCACTTTTGATATTTACACTTCAAGACGTTTATAGTAACATATTGGGGACTTAATTTATTATTTACATTTTTGTCCCAAATATTCAAAACACTTCAAAACTCCAACTTTCAAAATGATTTTCACTTTAAAATGCTTGGGACTCACTTCCATCCCAGACTTGTGCAAGTATGCAAGAATCCTAGGATGTTCTTCCTTGGGTTGTCAATATTTGTTGGGTCTTAAAAGGCTATATTGAATGGGTTTGGAAACCAATTGTTTAAAAAACATAATATGAAAAAGAATAAATTACATAATTTGTAACAGACCTCGATAATGAAAATAAAAACACAAGGAAAGGTGTTATGAGGCTTGTAATTGTTGTTGTAGCCCTACATGTTGCCTATCGCTTACCACCTACCTTGTTGCAAGCCAACAAAGGTAGTAAACATGATTTAAATTCATGAAAAGGGGCATTGCAATAGATATCACTTTCATTACTTCATGTAGGTTACCACCTACCATGTTATTCATCTACAACAATAGTGGTTGTTTTATCAATCATGAAAAAACTATGTGTAGGATGTACAAAATCATTGTTGCAATAATGGGTTATATTAGTTGCAATATGTTTCTTTTTATAAAATTTAGAATGTACATTTTGAAATATATAGATTTTGTTGTAAAAATATTATAATATAATTTTTTTGTAGAATTAATTGTTACTAAATGGTCATATGTAAATTGCATTATTTGGATCATGTGATTAATATTTTCTTACATGACATCCACAATAGGCCTTTATGTGTTGGATTTTTTGGGAAGTCCTAATGTGTTATTTTTGGTCCACTTTGAATGCATGTACCAACAAATGAAGCTTTTGGGTTGCATTCAAGTAACCAATAGGCGTAGGACTAATTCTTACAAGTTCAAACACCCCCATATTAAATTATGAGTTTTCAAAGTGCACTCAAATGGTCAATAGACATACATCTATTCTTGCAAGTTCAAACACCCCCATAAATGAAGCTCTTGGAGGGCATTCAATTGGTCAATAGATGTAAGTAGTTATTACAAGCTCAAACAATTGGACAAAGCGAATGCAAACTACATATACAATGTAGACAAAATACTATCACAATCTAACAATTTTCAACACTTGTCCATGTTTGATGCATGATAATGGATATTAAGAAGATATTTTCTTATGAAGGGTTCACTCACAATTTGAGTTCCAAAAAAAGGAATAAAACTCTAACATTTTTTAGAGCTACTTTTAAAAATCACAATTACATGGAAATTTGAGTGAGCAAAATTGAATAGCCCAATATAACATAATTCATGTGGTGCTAGTGACTTTTCACAAGCATACATAATTGTGCATCAATATTTTGGTTTACAAGTACACATATGACATATGTGTCGATCTAGGAAGTTCAAGCTTAATGGATATAAACAACTAGCAAATTAGTATAAACAAATGAGTATTTTCCCTTGGAACCATTTGGTTCAAAATTTCAAGCCTTTGAAGTTTTAATATGATTTGCTTTTTCATCAAGTTCACCCAATGAACACATACTTGCTTTAAACAAAACATGTTTTTCTTGCAAAATTTTTGAAATCAATTTGCAAGATTTTTACATTCCTTTCGATTACTCAAAAAATGAAGTTTAAAACAATTAATATATTTAGTTTAAAGATCTAAAAAAGACATTTACATAATATCCAAAATAAAATTTGAAATTTTATCAATATAATAACACATCATTTTATTTATTAACATACAACAATCCACTTCAATTGTTATCATTTCAATAAAATAAAAATTCAAAGTTGGACTTTGAAATCCTTTAAAAATTAAACATTCCTTTTTGGAACTTTCATTTGTGAACAAACCTTGAAAAGTTGTAGTAAATGATGGTTTATATCCTAACTTGACATTATGTTATGGAATTGGTGCACATATTGATGACTTAATTGTTGAAAAAAATATTATTTTGATTTATGGGGCCTTTAAAAATCATTATAATTATAATAAATTAATTAAAAACTACCAATTTCAATGAAAATTTGTCCATGAAATTTTACCCATATAAAAAGGCAATCATTAAAAACAATCTTCCCCATCAAAAATTTCAAAATTCGTCGATGTCATGAAGATCAATCATACGAATTAAAATTTTTGTTCCTTATTAAATTATGTTATGATAATGTTGATGATTATGAATTTTTGAGGTTGTAAAATGTTTTTCCATTAAAGATGTACTTGGGCCAAATATATATTTAATCATTTGACAATAATAAACTGCATTTTCAAAACTAATAAAAAAATTTGTCACGCAAGGATTTTCTAAAATTCTTTATAAATTTATTGGTGTACATTTACAATATAAAAGTAAAATTATTAATCAATTAAATATTCATGATTTTTATAGCATATTTTAGTTTTTAAACCCAAATCATTTTTATGTGATATGTATAATAATTCAAAATGAACGAAATATTATTACCACAATATATAACTCTTATTATGCTTAAAATCCTACACATTATAATCTACATTTAATCAACAACTTAAGTTTTTGACATGCATTCAATTCCCCAAGAAATGTAGGTAATTTTTGATAGCTCAAACATTTCAACAAATAAATGTTTGGAATGCATTGAATTGACCAATATACATAGGTAATTTTTACAAGTTCGAACACCCTACCAAATGAAAATTTTAAAGTGCACTCAATTGACCAATTGATGTAGGTAATTATTACAAGCTCAAACAATTGTTCAAATTAAGGTTTTGTAATGCATTCAATTCGCCAATAGATGTAGGTAATTCTTGCAAGTTCAAACACCTCAACAAATGAAGGTTTTGGAGTGTATTAAATTGGGTAATAGATGTAGGTAATTTTGCAACCTTGAACAATCGTGCAAATTAAGGTTTTGAAATGCACTCAATTGGTTAATAGATCTGGGTAATTCTTGTAACCTCAAATAATTGTCTAAATGAAAGTTTTGGAGTGCACTCACTTGACCAATAGATGTAGGTAATTCTTGCAACCTTGAACAATCATTTAAATAAAAGTTTTGGAGTGCACTCAATTGGCCAATAAATGTAAGTAATTCTTGCAACCTTAAACAATCATGCAAATTAAGTTTTTAAAGTGCATTCAATTAGCCAATAGATGTAAGCAAATTTTGTAATCTCAAATATGACACCCCAATAAATGAAGGTTTTGAAATGCATTCAATTGGCCAATAGATGTAGGTAATTCTTACAAATTCAAACACGTTGATAATTGAAAGTTTTGGAATACATTCAATTCGCCAATAGATGTAGGGAATTCTTGCAACCTTGAATAATCATGCAAATTAAAGTTTTGAAATACATTCAATTAGCTAATTGATGTACGTAATTCTTGCAACCTCGAACACCCCCACAAATGAAAGTTTTTGAATGCACTCAATTGGCCAATAGATGTAGGTAATTGTTACAACCTTGAACACCCCCATAGACAAAGGTTTTGGAATACACTCAATTGGCCAATAGATGTAAGGTGAAAATATTTTAAGCTGTACGACATAGGACAAAAAGGGCCTAGTCTTAACTACAATCCTTTTTTACCCTATATTTTGATCCCTATAAAAATAACAAATCAAAAGTTGTCAAAATTTCCAAAAGGACTATATTTTGAACCATTATAATTATGGATTCCATCATAATCATCCATAAATGTGTATTTACATGGTAAAAACATGACTAGGTAAAAAAAATAGAAAATGGTGATGTTGTGATAATATTTTGGTACACTTTAAATAATTTGGAACCTATAGGTGATTCTTGCAACTTCAAACAATTTTGCAAATTAAGGTTTTGAACTGCATTTAACTGGCTAATAGATGTATGTATTTTTTCCAAATCAAAGCACCTTCATAAATGAAAGCTTCGAAATGCGCTCAATTGGCCAATAGATGTAAATAATTTTTATAACCTCGAACACCCTTACAAACGAAGGTTTTGGAGTGCACTCAATTGGCCAATACATGTACGTAAATTTTGAAAGTTCGAATAATCATTCAAATCAAGGTTCAATTCACCAATAGATGTAGATAATTATTGTAAGCTTTAACAATTGTTTAAATGAAGGTTTTGGAGTGCATTCAATTGGCCAATAGATGTACATAATTCTTGCAACTTTGAACAATTGTTTAAATCAAGGTTTTACGATGCACTCAATTGACCAATAGACGAAGGTAATTCATGCAACCTTCAACACCCACAAAAATTAAAATTTTGGAGTGCATTCAATTGACCAATAGATGTAAGTAATTCTTGCAAGCTCAAATAATCATTCAAATCAAGGTTTTGGAGTGCATTCAATTAGCCAATAGATGTAGGTAATTTTTGTAAACCTGAAATTTTTGATAAATTAAGCTTTTGAAGTGCATTCAATTGCCTAATAAATGTAGGTAATTCTTGCAACTTTGAACACACTTTCAAATCAAGCTTTTAGAGTGCACTCAATTGCCCAATAGATGTAGGTAATTTTTGCAACTTGGAACACCCCCACAAATGAAGCTTTTGGAGTGCGTTCAATTGGCCAATAGACGTATGTAATTCTTACAAGCTAGAACAATTGTTCAAATAAAGGTTTCGGAGTGCAGTCAATTGGCCAATAGATGTAGGTAATTCTTGCAACTTGGAACACCCCCGCAAATCAAGGTTTTGGAGTGCATTCAATTGGCCAATAGATGTAGGTAATTCTTGCAAGCTCGAACAATAGTTCAAATAAAGGTTTTGGAGTGCAGTTAATTGGCCAATAGATGTAGGTAATTCTTGCAACTTGGAACACCCCCACAAATCAAGGTTTTGGAGTGCATTCAATTGGCCAATAGATGTAGGTAATTTTTGTAAGTTAGAACACTCGTTCAAATGAAGGTTTTGGAGTGCAGTTAATTGGCCAATAGATGTAGGTAATTCTTGCAACTTGGAACACCCCTGCAAATGAAGGTTTTGGAGTGTAGTCAATTGGCCAATAGATGTAGGTAATTTTTGCAAGCTAGAACACTCGTTCAAATCAAGGTTTTGGAGTGTAGTCAATTGGCCAATAGATGTAGGTAATTTTTGCAAGCTAGAACACTCGTTCAAATGAAGGTTTTGGAGTGTAGTCAATTGGCCAATAGATGTAGGTAATTCTTGCAACTTGGAACACTCCCACAAATCAAGGTTTTGGAGTGCAGTCAATTGGCCAATAGATGTAGGTAATTCTTGCAACTTGGAACACCCCGACAAATGAAGGTTTTGGAATGCAGTCAATTGGCCAATAGATGTAGGTAATTCTTGCAAGCTCGAACAATAGTTCAAATGAAGGTTTTGGAGTGCAGTCAATTGGCCAATAGATGTAGGTAATTCTTGCAACTTGGAACACCCCCACAAATGAAGGTTTTGGAGTGCAGTCAATTGGCCAATAGATGTAGGTAATTCTTGCAACTTGGAACACCCCCACAAATGAAGGTTTTGGAGTGTAGTCAA
>Ga0209611_10002207_pt1 | contig 34163 bp, 26 predicted proteins | sample S1TSphgellanicum_3_FD_187693 | JGI IMG/M metagenome (GOLD analysis project Ga0209611, IMG submission 187693) | Host-associated microbial communities from peat moss isolated from Minnesota, USA - S1T2_Fc - Sphagnum magellanicum MG (SPAdes) (version 2) | ecosystem: Host-associated > Plants > Peat...
GAGAACCACACCTCACCCCGAGAAACCCCAGCACAAAGGTAGCAAGAAACTTCCCCCCAGAGGAGAAGAGGAAAAGAAGAAGAAGGACCCAGCTCCTCCCTCTTCCACTCTCCCACATCCTCCAGACCAGGAAATGGGTGAACAAGTAACCACGCCGACGTACAGGTTGGAAACAGTGCAACAGGACCTCTCGGCCCTGCCGACACCCGTGTTTTCCCCGAGGACTAGAATGTTATTCATAAACGCAGATCTGGAAATCCCACAGGTGAAGGAAAAATTGATAGGATGCAACCCATTCGATGGAAACCCAGAGGAAGCGGCCAAGACAGCCTCCCAACCGAAACGACCAGAGGGCCCCGAGGAAAAATGGATCTTTCAAGGGAAAAAAAAGAAATTGGGAATGCCTGTCAGAATCCACTCCCCCTGCCAAGAACCAGCTAAGCCAACAGATTACTCCCCCCAACCGGCTCTCACACCGGGAGGCAAGAGGGGGCAAACCCACTCCGAGCTACACCACTCCTACTTCGATTCGCTAGGGATCCCAGTGCCTGAAGGGCAGGAATTTTGCAAAGCTTGGATTTGGCTTGTCTTCTCGAGGGAAAAGAATGAGAGAATACAGATCCTGCTACACGCAAGGAATCAATTGCTCCTGGATTTGCCACTCACTATGAGAATCACAGGCCCCCCGGAGGATAGATGGACACAAAACTTGGCCCAAACAGACTTAACCCTCCGCTTAGAAGCGGAGTTGGAAGAAAAAGTACTTAGATACAAGATGGCGATTAGAGAGAACATCCGCTTGGAATGGTGCTAGCGAAAGGAGCCAGGGAAGGGAGGATTGGAGTGCACCATCCTTGCCCACATCAGGACGAGCCCCGCACTGAGCATCCAAAACAAGCGCCATCTGCACTGGAAGGACATTGAATCCATCACTGATCTTAACAACGAAACAGGTGCTGCGGCTGCGGCCACGGCCCACAGTCTACTCCTCAAAAGGGACCCACCGAACCCAGAACACCACACCCACAAACAGAAAATTGCAAGCCTCATGGCCTCACCCCAAGCAGCCAGAAAGAAGAGGTTCACAAGACTGGAATGGGGGAACGCAGAAGCCAACCCACCAACAGGGGCCAACCCCTTCCAAACCTCACAGACAACGGAAAGTCTCTCCCAACCCAATACAGAACCAGACCGGGGCCAGATTAAGGGATCGTTCGGTCGACAGACCGCCCTAACCCTCCCTGCCAATGTCTGACAAACCCATCACCATTGCATCCCTCAACATTAGAGGGTTGGGCAAGGACTCGCCCAAACAAAAACTCATAAGAACTTGGATAGCCTCCCTCCCAAAACCCCCTCAAATACTCCTAGTACAGGAGCACCACTTAGACACTTCAGGGGTATCAAATGCAACCAAAGGCATAGAATTTTGGCAAGGAAAGGCCTTCTGGAACTCGGGCATCCCAATGGGCACTTCCCAACGCACCAGCGCTAGTACCGCCATCTTGGTGGACAGAGCAACAGCGCCTCTCATTTCGGACAGTGGAATCCTCACTGAAGGGAGAACTCAGTTCATAACTCTCCACCTCCCGGACAACTCAAAAATCACCGTGATCAACACATACGCTCCCCGGACCTCCAGGGACAGAGCCCCGCTGTGGAAGAAGATAAGTGATGCCGACTTCTCGGTAGACCACACCATCCTAGGAGGCGACTTCAACCACCTGGAAGAGGAGGATTGCAGAGGAGGAGCAGGGGAAAGAAGAATGCACAGAAAAGAAGCAGCAGCGTGGCACAACTTGACCCTTCAATATGGCCTCATAGATGCTTGGAAGCTGGATAGCTTTAGAAAAATGACACAAAAAGCTTACACATATGACAATGGGAGAGCCAGAAAAGGGTCGGCAGTATCCAGAATTGACAAATTCCTCGTTTCCCAAGAACTCGAAATCAGAGGCGGGAGAATTGAATCAGCTCCATCCATGAGGAGGATCTTAGACCACTCCCCACTGATCATGACAATCTGGGGACAATCCCCCGCCCCTCCAACACCCTCTCACTTCTTTGACCTCTCATTCCTCAAGGAGGAAGAGAGCAGATCCGCCCTGCTCACGGCTTGGGAAGGAACTGAACCCCTGCCCAGCCTCGACCTGGAATGGGCAGGGTGGCTTGGAGCAGCAATGGATAAAGTGCTCAAGTGTAGTACCCGCCTGTCCAAAGAAAAAAGAAAAGCAAAGGGGACCCGATTCAGAGCTCTACAACATAAAATCCGCTTAGCGGAAATCCAACTTCAAAGCTCTCCGGAGAATGAACGGGTCAGGAACATCCTCTCGGAAGCTCAAGGCCATATGGCGGACACCTTGCAAGACCAAGTCGCCCGAAATCAGCAACTTTTTGCCTCATCCTAGTTCCGATATGGAGATACATGCTCCAAGCAATTCTTCGACTACCACCGAGTTGGCAGGAAAAGAACACCTTTAAAGAAGCTCATGGCGGAAGGTGGGACAGTCACGGGCCAGACAAACCTGGCCCACTATGTAAGGGGATTTTACGAACACCTCTACGCGTCAGAAGCCCTCGACCCAAGTACTGCTGCTGCCCAGGAGGACTGCTGGGCCAGCACTCCTGTCAGGGTCTCCTCGGACATGAATTCCGAGATGACCAAAGAGCTTTTGCTCAAAGAGATTCAAGAAGCCATCTCGGCAATGCCAAAAGACAAGGCACCGGGGGCGGACGGCATCCCCACTGAGTTTTTCCAGGAACTCTCCACGGAGCTAGCCCCGACCCTCCTCCTCGCCTTCAAGGCAATGCTCAACACTGGGGAAACCTTAGAACAGATCAACAGAGGCACCATAACCTTAATCCCCAAATCCGGGGACCACTCTCGGATTGGAAACTGGCGCCCGATAACCCTGTTGGGCAGCCTCTACAAGATTTTGGCCAAGACACTAGCGAGGCGCCTTCAAGCTCACCTTCCAAGCATCGTCTGGCCCAGCCAAACCGGATTTGTTGAAGGAATGAGCATATTGGACAACACTTTCCTGGCCCAGGAAGCCCTCGACTGGGCAATAGAAAGTGACCAGGATCTGGTCATGCTTCTACTAGACTTCGAGAAGGCCTTTGACCGAATTGAGTGGGGCTTCCTCTTTGAAGCCTTGGCCAAGCTCAACTTCGCTAGCCAGTGGATCCACTGGGTCCGGTCACTCTACCACTCTGCAACCTCAGCAATCAAGCTTAACGGAGTAGTGGGGGGCAACTTTCCACTTGCCAGGTCGGTAAGACAGGGCTGCCCCCTTGCCCCCTACCTCTTCATATTGGCCACGGATGTGCTCGGACACATCCTAGAAGACCAACGATTCGGAGTAAAAGGGCTCTCCCTCCCAAGAGGCGGGCACATCATCGAGCAAACCTTTGCGGATGACACTGCCTTATATCTGCAAGGCTCCCAAGCGAACATGGAAAGGACCCAAAAGGTCCTGGACATCTTCTGCAAGGCCTCAGGTGCCAAAGTAAATTGGAACAAGTCAGCGGCAGTCTGGGCCAGCAAAAGACCAAGGACCTGGGAATGGGGACAGGAAGTTGGACTTCAGTGGGTCCCGGAAGGAAAAGGAGTGAGATACTTGGGAATCCAGATAGGATTCCACCTCCCTCCAAAGGTGAATTTTGACAAAATGCTTTCTGCCCTCAAGGGCAAACTTATCAATTGGAGCACCTGCCACCTCTCCTTGGCTGGGAGAATCCTTGTGGCAAATCAAGTACTACTTGCATCCATGTGGTACCTGGCCGCATCCTGGAACCCCAACCCCAGAATGTGCAGCCAGGTCCGAGGTGTGGTACGTAATTTCATATGGGGCGGAAAAGCCACCGCCGCCAGAATGAAAGTCAGATGGGACACGCTAGTCCTACCGACCACCAAAGGCGGCCTTGGCATCATCGATCCAAAAACCCAATCCGAGGCCCTCCTCGCCAAGCTCCTAGTCAGGGGCCTCGCCCCAGGGGGAGAGCCCTGGAAAGAGCTTCTAAGGAACAAGATCGACTAGGTCAAGCTTCCGGTTCATGCCATGGGCCCCAACACCCAGGACATACATTGGCTTTTCTCGTCCCCCAAGCTCAAACGACCACCATGCTCCCTGTGGAAAAGCATTCTAGGGGCTTGGATGAGTGTGAGACCGGGCTTATGCAAATCGGACCCAACGAATCCAGCGGAGTGGCTCAGACAACCAGTCTTCGTGAACCCGCTTATTACCAACCCGGCCCACAGCCCGCTTGGTCTCAGTGGAAAAAGCGAAGGCAATGCCTTCGCCAGTGCCAGATGCTCCAGGATCAAAGACTTTTGGAACCAGGACTCCCAAGAATGGAGAAGCCTACTCACACAGGGTAAGCTCCCAAACAGTCAATCGACAGAATCGAGAACTTATCATTAATAGTATCCCCTGAAACCCAGTCAACTCTGACTACAAACCGATTATGGGAGACTGGGTCAGCAAAAGAGTAGGTCCCAGCGATGCGCCCCCAAGCTGGGTTTATCAGGTGGTTGAAACCTTCCAAACCTCGACTAGCGCCAGGGAGTACAGAAGGACCTCCACCGCCGGCCGAATACATCCTTCCAGCTCTCAAAACGTCATCATCCCCTGGCGGGCTACGAACCAATCCGAGTGCTAGCCCAGGAGAGCCACAGTGCAACACTCAGGATTGCCAAAGAGCTCCAGATTCCAGGTAAAAAACCCCCAATCCTCTGGATCCTGGAAGCTGGCTTCATTGCCGACCTCTAGTGGGATCCTGGTGATTGGCACTGGCAGGAAGCTCATAATATGGGCGATGCACCCTTCTTTGGCTACTCGGCCAAGAGGGGATATAGAAACGCGAAGCAAGCTCTACACACCCCAAACATCTCCTCCTTCATCCAGCGATTAAACCTCCGCAACTCCACAGTGGCTCAAGTCATTGCGAGGCTGTGGCACAACGCACGACCGCGTAAAGTAGGTGCTCTCACCTGGCTCACCCTCAACAATGGGTTGCCGGTGGGCACCTGGCTCCAAAAAATGGGCATCCCTACCCCTTGCAAAGGATGTCATCAAGGGTGCCCGGAATCCGCACAACACTATCTAATGGACTGCCCGCCCGCCCAGCTTGCGTGGAAGGCCTTCACAAGAATATGGGAGGAATGGGAGACACCCCGCCGCCTCACCATCACCTGGCCTTTTGTGCTTCTTGGCGAGGCTGTCATCGGGGAGGAGGACGACCCGCCGGGGCTCCACAATTACCATCCAGGAGGCTTCTCCTATCGGAGACAACCCCTTGACATTCTTAGGAGCTTCCTCCTTTTCTATCTCTGGTCGGAAAGTTGCCGTAGGCACTTCAACGACCAGTACTCCCTCAAGAGAGTGCTCTTGCAGGCCTGGGAGGCCACTGCCAAGGTCGGAATGGCCTCCTGGAAGGCCATTAGATCCACTAGCCATCAGAGAGAACATAACACTCAGACTAGCATTGAGCAAGCCTTTAAGGCTGAATGGTTTCATGGACACATCTTTGGGAAGGATGAGGCTGCCACTTTGTGGCACCTCCTCCCTCCCTTGTACTTTCTCAATTTTTCTAATGATTGATGGGGCTGTTGCCTCCCTCCCTGTAAAGGGTTCACACCCTGTGCCTCTCCACGAGGCCCACATCCAAATGACATTTTGTCCCGAGACTCTCAAGTGGGAGTCTCGAAATTGCCAAAATTGAGACTCCCATGACTTTGAGGGCCCATAACTTTGTGTGCAAACCTCCAATTGACATGAGGTCTAAAGCATAGTTGTAGCCCTCATTAAGAGCTTTCCAACAATATGTCGCACGTGTCCTGCATGCAAGGGAATATCGACGTGATTCCCGACTTTTAGTGGTCGGGAATCAAATTGCCAATTTGACTCTCGGCCCTTCTTTTGATCATAACTTGTGTTTCAAGTGTCCAAATGGGTCATACAATCCCATTTCAGACATCTACGTTACAAGAGCTTATCATTAGTATAAAATATGACTCAATCAAATAAGTTTTGACCCCTACAATCACTCTTTGAAAATTTAAGAGTCCATCGGGACTCTAATTCCCAAAATGGGAGCTCACTTGAGAGTGTGAAGGTTCCTTCCCTCACACTTTCCTATAGTTCCGAGAGCATGAGATGTGACTCTCGGGCTTCCTCTTGGCCTGTAACCTTGCAAACCTTTGCCTTGGTCGCGAGCCCAAGGCTAGGGTTGCGACATTGACAATATTGAGTTAGCAATCCAAGTGGGAGGACATACACCCAGAGTGGTACTTTTTGATACATGTTCCCAACTAGTGATTCTTAGAGTTCAATTCGCCAAAAAAATGGGCGTGTTTGACTCCAAACTATGGAAATCTATGTGGCGAATTCACATCACTAGTGGGAGTGAAGAGGAAACACTTGGGGAGAGCTTGGATTTTATTTCATTTAATTTCTATGAAGGTACAGATCAGGAGCTTTGCCTATAGGTCAGATGTTTAGTCACCAATGCCATCAGTTACGATGTGCTCATTGGGCAAGAGGTCTTGTTTCCACCAGGTTTCACAATTAACAACTGGTTCGAGCATGCGTACTACCGAGTGGATTGGGAGACTATTGGCCACCACCTGTGATACATACCCCTTGATTTACATGGGAATCATAGTCCTATGGTTCACCATTGTATGCTCAAGGAAGCACACACTATTTCCTACATCCAACAAGCTAACCATGAGTGGATAGAGGGAGATGAAAAGGAGATAGCTTATGCCCAAACTACTAAAAGTTTGAGGGTGGCTCCTACTGACATTCAACATGGACCAAAGGTTTTACATAGGTTCAAAGCAGCCCACAAGCCTTTGGTTAAAGCTTTGTTTAGTTTGAGAACATGGAAAACCATGGTGAACCAATTAAGCCAGTACTTTGTTAACTAATCACTTGGACACCGCCTAAGAAGGGGATTACATTACTAAAACTTTTTGGTGGTATTGGTACAAGTCTCGAAGCCCTACTACAATTAGGGATGGTGGTTCGAAGGTATTTTTACGTTAACATTGATCTTATTACAAGGCAAATGACGGTATCAAAAATGATGGAGCTCACAACCAGATTTCCACAACAGTTTGCAACCACCGCATGGAAGGCCAATTTCACTTTCTTGTCCTTTAACTTATAATTAATTCAGAAGAAGCATATGGAATTACTTGGCCCCATGGACCTCATCATTTCAAGTTGGGAATGTCAAGGATTTTTAGCGGTTGGATTTAGAAAAGGCATGAATGACAAGATCCAGTCTCTTCACGGACATGGTACGATTGATCACCTGGGCTCAATCCATTTCTCCTACGCTTGGTTATGTAATTGAAAATACCTTTTTTTAGCTTGAGCAAAAGGAGAAAGTCCAGGAACACTATATGTTGGCCAAGCATTACCTTGGAGTGCCGCTTCTACTTGATGCAGCACAATGCAGTTCCTATGCACACCGGCTGCACAACTAGTGGACCAACCTTGCACCACTTTCAATTCTGCAATTGGCTCTGAGATACACCATCAGAGACCCCAACCTGTAGGTTTCTCACATATTAGATGATCAGAGCTCCTACCAACCAGTTACAAGGCAAGAGAAACCTTTTCGGTTTCCCACAAACACAATAGGAAAACTAAGAGGTGTTTGGCCCACCTTTGTCCCCTTCCCAAGAGCACATGCCTTTCAAGGACCAGGCCTGGTATATCGTCATGCTTCAACCACTTGGGATGAACCAAGCCCAAAAAGGGCTATGGGGTTCCAAACTGGCACTACTAGATTGGAGTGTAACGCTTTATTAAGGAGAGGCATGGACCTACATTCCTTTACATCGTTGTTGGTTACCTGTGTATTCTTTCAAATGTACATAACACTAGCACTAATTCAATTAGCTTATAATTCTTGCGATGCGATTACATGGCACTTCGACCAAGTACACTTGCCTATCTTCAACACTCTGTAGTTCACTTTTAGTGTTTGGGGGTGAAGAGGTACCATGTAATTTGACTCAAGTTATTTCTCATACACTTGGAAGTACATCAGCTTTTAGAGAATTAATTATAACCTTCTACGAATCTGTGTAGTTGGATAGTGGAGAACCCAATACACCAGGTTCTTTAAACACACTTTCCAACTCCATTCCATGTGTTTCCAACTACCCTTTTGTTATGGGGAACCAGCTCACCAAGAAGGAAAGAGACTGGGTCACAGATTTGTTAATTAAGTATGAAAATGTGTTTGCATTCTCAATGAAAGACTTAGGTAGGTGTAAGACCATGCAGTTCTTTATAAACCTTACAGATGAAACACCCATCTATCGAAGGAGGCATAGGTTGAACAAGCATGATGGGACTGGTAGATGAAAGATGCAAAGAACTCCATGAGGTTGGTCTCATTTAGCCATCAAGTTCTAATTTTGCAGCCACTATAGTAATGCTAACAAAAAAGGATTCAGCTGCATTATGCATTGAAAAGGATGTGCGGGGGATTATAGGCCTTTGAACCTGGTTACACCTTAGGATAGGTACCCCATGCCCATCCCTGAAAAATTGTTTGATAACATTAGAAACTCAAACATCTTCACAATTGTGGATCTAAGGCAAGGCTTCAACCAAATTATGCTCATTATGAAAGATTGCAAGAAAACAACATTCCATCAAAGCAATAAATTGTGGGAATGGCTTGTGATGCCTTTTGGATTGAAGAATGCATCTTTCTTCTTTCAGCGAGTCATGGACCAGATTTTCAAAGGGGTAGATTTTTTGAAATGCTACATAGATGACGTCCTAGTGCATAGTAAGGAATTTTTACAGCACTTGGCTCATCTTGAGGAGTTATTCAAAAGGCTCCACGAAGTTAATATGAAGATCCATCATAAAAAGTGTGAGTTTATTGTCACCTCAATAGTCTACCTTGGACACATAATTTTGCCAAATGGTATTATGGTTCATTGGGCCAAAGTAGTAGCCATTTCGGAGATGCCCAATCCTACTGATGTTCACACTTTGAAGAGTTTCATTGGACTATGCAATTACTACAGGATTTATGTCCAAGACGTCAGTACTATTGCTCATCTTCTTTATGCATTGTTAAAGAAGGATGTTGCTTGGACATGGAGTGAAAAGGCTTAAAAAGCTTTTAACACACTCAAGGAAAAACTTTCAAAATTCCCCATTCTGAGAAGACCTAATTTCAACAAGGTCTTCATTCTACACACTAACTAGAGTGCTGTTGGTATTGGAGCTATTATTGGCCAACTTGATGAGGAAGGCAAGGAATATGTTATTGCCTATGCATCCCAAAGCAACAACAAGGCTGAGAGCAACTACTCTTCATACGAGGGGGAATGTCTTGTTGTTGTATGGGTCGTTATACATTTCAAGCCCTATCTTTATGGCACCAAATTCACTTTGTATACCAACCACCAACCTATCAAGTGGTTGATGACCAATGATAAGCTTACTAGTAAGTTAGCTCGTTGGGTGCTTATACTTCAGGAGTATGAGTTCAAGGTTATTCACCAACCTAGTATTACACATCAGAATACGAATAACATGTTGCGGAGACCCCTCATTACCTTTAAAGATTTCTCAGAAGCCAGGCAAGACTTCGATCAGATTCTAGCAGTACATGTATTTTATGCATCTAATTATCTTGCACTACTACAATGTAACATAGTTGAACATCCCATTGTGCATATATGGGAGGACTTGGACACTCTAAGGTTTCTTCAGCATGGGGAATACCCTCCCCAAGTTACATCAAGTCATCGTGATCGCATACAACAACAGTCCAAACCCTACTCATGGAAGGACAATCACTTCGTTCGATGTTTAATACAAGGCGACATAGTGGTTCCTCCACCACATGAATGGCCTAGTCTTATTCAGAAGGTACACTCGGAGCTTGGACACTTTGGAATTAAGCATACTTATACCCTTTTCATTCCTCATTACCATTGGAGAGGTATGTATGCTCAAGTTCGAGACGTCATTGTTAGATGTGAACAATGTGATAAAGTGAAAACTTCTTTCTCCTTTCCACAGCTCACGTTTTCTCCACTCCCTATTCAGGGCATGTTATATCACTAGTCATGTGATTTAGCTGGAAAGTTACCACAGACCTCTAGGGGTAATGTCTACATCATGATTATGATTGAACATTTTTCAAAGTGGGTCGAGCTTGTTGCGCTACCGAACAAGTCATCACACAACACCAACCAGGCTTTCTTACAACATGTCCTAAATAGGTTTGGGGCTTGTACTGAGTGCCTTACTGATCAAGCATCAGAATTCAAAAGAGAATTCCAAGACCTACTTAACCATGCTCTCATTGACCATCGCCGAACTTTAAGGGATCATCCCCAAGCTGATGGCCTTGTAAAGAAGATGGTTTAGACATGTAAGAAGGGACTTTAAAATATTTGCCTCGCTAGGAACAAAAAGGATTGGGACTTGGCCCTACCTTACATCGCCATAGGTTATAGGATGTCCAAACACACCTCTTTGTTTCATTTCTCTCTTTACTTTTTACTTTTTGGGAGATATCCCATTCCACCTTCTTCCATTGTTGCTCAAATGGACCAAGTTGTGGACTTGGATTCCCCAGCCACTTGGGTTAGGGTCATCGCAAAGAGGGCTACTCTATTCAAGAAGGTTATGCCCATGGCCATGGAAAACTTGTCCATTGCACAACATCGAAACACTTTACGATATGCACACACATGAAGTGGCAATTACAAACCTAAGGTGAAACAATTTGATGTTGGTGACTTTGTGTATCTCTAGCAGCAACCTAATGATATTCTAGACATTTCTTCCGGTCGCACTATCTTGAAAATTAAGGTAATCAGGCCTTCAAGTGTGTTGGAGTTGTAAGGAGTTAACGGACGCATAATTCAAGATCACTCCAAAAATTATGCGCCCTACCACCTGCGGAATTTGGATCTTACCATCATCACGTCGACTTGGATTCCTCCACTTGACTATCCATGTCAAGTATGTCAAAGGACAAACGATGTTGATCATATGCTACTTTGTGATAATTGTAATGGTGGATACCATCTATTTTGCCTCAAGATGGAGTTCATTCAAGTTCCCGTTGGCATTTGGTATTGTTCATCATGTTCTCCTACAACACCTTAATTTCTACTTAAACCATACCACGATTTTCCTGGCTTAGGTCTAGGGGGAATACATGAGAATTTCATCTCAGCCTCCTCTTGTGCATTATATATATATGTGAGTGCATTTTTTTTTAATTGATTAGTTTTTACCTTTGGCTGGTTTTAGTCTTTTTGTTTAGTAGAGTTTACTATGGATTTACACCCTTACGACACCGTATGTCACGACACTACACGTCACAACAGTTGTCATGTTCCTATGATGGCTTCATACATGACGGCTAGTTACGGGCATGCCAATCATGCCTTTTAGGGTTACTGTATGCTTTAAGGTTAATGTACGTTCTTAGGTTACTATATGCTATTAGGTGTTTTAGGGTTATGGCTTGTTTAGGGTTTCAGCTTGTTGGCGGCTATATAAAAGGCCAAGTTCTTCTTCTTTTTTGTTAGTTTTTGTAGAATTCCTTTGTAAATGAAAGTTTCCTCCATAGTCAGATTGGATTTCTAGATGTTCACAATGGCTATTACACGACCATTGTTTACATACACTACGTTTTCTTTCCTTTTTTGCAATTTAATATACATGAGAATTTCATTTTAGCCTCTTTTTGCGCATTGTATATATATGTGTGTGCATCTTTTTTTAGTTGATTAGTTTCTACCTTTGGTTGGTTTTAGTTTTTTTGTTTAGTAGAATTTATTATGGATTTACACCTTTACAACATCGTATGTCATGACACTACACGTCACGACAATTTTTTGATCATGACCAATGAAATAAAACATTAAACAAAAACTTTTAAATCTTGGTTTCAACATTAAAACTAACGTATTATGTGGGTTTTCATCAATTTTTTTCAAGAACAAAAAAAAACTATTTAAAATTCCATAAACCTCTTTTTAAATCTTGGAGCCAAATTAATTAATTCAAATGTCGTAACCCTAACTTTGGGCTCGCGACCAAGGCAAGGGCTTGCAAGAATGCGAGATAAGAGGGAGGCCTGGGAAGCACATTTTATATTCCTGAGAGTGCAAGAGAGTGTGAAAGAATGAACCTTCACACTCCCAAGTGAGCTCCCATTTGGGAATTGGAGTCCCAATGGATTCCTGAATTTTCAAGGAGCAATTGCAAGGGTCGAAACCCATTGGATTGAATAGTTCTTTATATCATTGGAAATCTATTGAAACATAAATGTCTAAAATGGGCTCGCATGACCTAGTTAGACATTTGAAACACAAGTTAAGGCCAAAAAAAAGGCCGGGAGTCAAATTGGCAGTTGACATGTAGGTGGCGTGCGACATACTATTGGAAAGCTTTTGATGAAGGCTACAACTTTGATTTAGACCTTATTTCAATCAAAGGTCTACACACAAAGTTATGGGGCCCCAAAATTATAAGAATCCTAACTTTGGGAATTTCGAGACTCCCATTTGGGAGTTTCAGGACAAAATGCCATTTGGATGTGGCTTCATGGAGAGGCACAGAGTATACTATAAGGGGGAAGGTGGTGGCTTCCCCCAAATCCGGGCCGTGGTGAGTTTTGTACGTCTAAGTTTGCCTATGGCTCGTCCTAGCACCAAGAGTGCTCCAACTATACACTAACCAACTTGTTGTTTTGTTTTGTGCAGGTTTGTGTGAGTGATTAGTTGCTAGTCATTTTTCCTAGTCCCATCCTGGAACTCCAGCACTCCCTTTTACCCCCAAAGTGTTGTGAGTTAAGGAACGTGCCTCAACTCCTTGCTCTTTCGTTGTTTTCATTTCAGACTCACCTTTGAGTCTATCAAGGAGCTTGGGGCGTGCCACAAGTGCAACACAAAAATCTTCTTCCATTAAAGTTTGAAAAGATGGTGCATTTTTTAGTTCTTCTTTCAATTTCAAGCTTATGGAAATGGTAGAATGAAGGGCATCATTTGACAACCAATGTCCCTTAAATTGGTTTAGAACACAAGTAACAACAGGGGAGAGATAATCAACAACAATTTAACAAATATGCCATGTCAAAGGGGGTGGAACCTTAATTGTTATCCTCATTGAACTCTAGCTACATAACAAAACATTATAACATTTTAAAATTATAAACTCTATTGAAAAAGAATGATTTTGCTAGCAAACCTTCAAATTTTTTTAAAAAATGATCATTATCTACATTGTAGCAAGTCTTAGCAAAAATCATAATAAACAAAGAAATATTAAAGTTTTGATGATAACATTGTTTTAACTGGAGTGTTCAATTTTCTTTAAGGAAGATTCAAATTTTCATAAGCCTTGTTCCATTCTTATTTACCATTCCTTAATTTTTTCAGTTAAGTTATGCACTTGAGGGGGGGACATTAGTTTAAAAAGTAAAAAATACATGAATAAAAATATAGGGTGTAATATGTTGGTTGCTGGATAAAAATATAAGTTAATTAGTAAAAAAAAGGTACATTTTATTCAAATAATCAATTTAATTATAATATAAAATATAATAATTTGAAATAATGGATTACAATTAATATAGGGTGGTTTTAATATATATACATTATAAAATTAAATGATAATAGGGTGATAAAAAATAAGTTGGACAATTATGTAATACTCCCCCTAAAAATGGTCATTTGATGCATGTAGATCCCAAATTTTACATTAAGTGTCCCCTTCAGGGTAATGCATTTATGTAAATCAAATTGGGTAGTTTTGACAAATACATATATCAAACCCTCACAAAAAAATTTCATTAATTGAAACATACTGACAAGCCTTAAAGAATGCATGGTCAAAATAGATACCTTGAAAGCTTTCTATCAAACTTAAAACGTCACAAATTATAACAGACTTTAGGGTTGTAATCATAGTATTTAAATTAGATCTTTTATCTTTAACATAAGCAAAAAAAAAAAAATTCTCTAGTCATACTTCCCTTACAACTTTTAAAGCTTTGGCTAATGCATGCCCAAAAGTATTAAATGTTTCAAAAAACCCAATTGCAATATGTTTTGGTTGCCAATTAGACCCCAAAAAATTAATAACAAAGGCAAAAATTTCATAAGCCCCTTTTGACATTCACAAATGAGAACTTGTTACATAATAATAATTTACCAAAACAAGTAGGACATATAATTGTTTAGTTTTTTCCACCAATTTTGGCAAAATTTCTCTTGAAAATTGTTTCCTACAAGACAAAACAACCCTTGGACACAAATGTAAATTAAATTTTAAGCATTGGCTTTCAACAAAATGCATTCGCAAATGGTTTTTAACAGTTAAAAAAATTAAATCTTCCAAAAATTACTTTTGCTGCACATCATTTTTCTTATAAAAATATTTGGTAGTGAAAAAATTAAAGATAGTGCTTCCATTTACATGAAGTTGACTTTCATAAGGTTTTTTTAACAAATTGTTTACTTTTTTTTCAAATATTTTTACAATCATAAAATAGTTTACATAAACATGTTTTTGCAATGTAATAATTCCATTTGCACTATTATACAATATCAAACCTTTCTTTGCTTATGTTTTGGCATTTTTTATTAAAATTAAACTGACATATTAAAAATGCATCTCATCAATTGAGAACACTTAACATGCACTCACTTATTGTCATTTACACAATAAAATGACCAACATAATGCATTTATACTATCATGTTTTCACTATTTTTTTTGAAGATACATTTCTTTCAAATTTTCCTTCATTTTTTCTTCCACCTCATTTGCATTAATAATTTCTTCTATTTGCAAATTTGACTGAATTTCAAACTCTTCTTCCATTATCTCCTTTTCCATTACAATGTCATTTAGATATATTTCATCATTATTATTCTTTTTTTTTCCATTTTGGGGTGACTTTTCCATTATCAATTGCAAAATGAAATTTTGCTAAATGAGTGGCAAAGAAAACCAAACAATAATATGCAAACCTTTAGGCTACTAAAAGTTTCATTTACTCAATATGTTTATTTTAATGATATTTGGTGTTTTTACCTTACCACTTACTAATGAATTATAAATAAATGGATTATGATTTGAAACCACATGCTCACACCATGTTGTGTTTTTTTAAAAATTATCTTAAATTGACAACTATTTCAATGAAAATTCCCAAAAAAATGAATAAGTACAAGGGTTCATAAAGCTCATGTCAAGGTCCTTACACAATTTATGGAAATTCTACCTTATAAATTTTCCTAATTCCTTGTCCAAAATTTGTGTAATTCAACATTTTTTTAATGTTTAACTAAATTTCCATGTGGAAATACAAAATGAAACACCATTGTAAAAACAATAAAAGCAAATACAAACTTTCAAGTTGCCATTTTTGAAAGGTTATGTGCTAGACAAATTAATAGGAAATGAAAATTAAATTACACTAACTAGTGACAAGAGTCGTTCGAAGGGAATATGACTCATGATATTAAAATATTCAAGTTTGATAACTTAATGAAGATCATTTGAAACATTTATATTGCAATCAAATTTAATGTTAGAATGTTAGCACCTAGAGTGTTAAATAGTCTAGAATCTAACTAACATCAAAACTAATTCATTAATGGAATGCTTGTTAACACTAACCTAAATGATAATTAATCTTATTATTTTTAATTCATACCTAGTTAGTGTTAGGGTCATGTCAGAGTTTAGTTAGGCACCTCCATCATGATAAATTCATAGTATTATGATGAAAGAAAGGTAGTGAGAGGCAAAACTTGTTTCTTAGTCTCATTTAGAACTTTCATCATTGTCACCCATATTTATCTCTATTTCTATTATTTTCTTTGAGCTTATGTTGTTTAATTTGTGAGCTTTGATGTCTTTTGTGTTATTTCTCTTGTTTTTGCATTTGGTTTTTCTCAAGTTTCATTGTCATTAACAATTCTTTTTCTTTTTCTCTTATTTGTGCTCAACTTCACTCAAGTTTCATAGTCATTGATGCCCTACTTTTTTTTCTCTTCTTTGCATTTAGCTTTGTTCAAACTTCATTGTCAACTCACCACCTTGTTTTTTTTGTTCTTTGCAATTCCTTTCGTTCGACATTTGTCCTCATTGTCACTTGCTTTGGGCTACCTAGGTCTAGTTCTTAGGGATAGGAGTCTTTGAATTGCATTTTTAAAATTCTTGACTTTTGGTTTTGCTCTCATCTTGTGTGACATTTTTATTTTTGTGTTTCATTTTTTGCATTCTTGTTTCTATAGTGAATTTCTTAATATGTTTTTGTCTTGTGTCTTTGCATTTTGCAATGTGCAATTTGATGTCACTTTTATTTTTGTTCCCAAGAGCAAAGAAGTGTGAACTTACAAACCAAAAAAAAAGAAAAAAAATTGCAACCTTCACTACAAAACAAAACCTCAAAACGCAAGAGTAACAAAGAGCTTCTAGCAATGACCAATGAGCTCTCACTTGGGCCCCATTATTTTCATGGACATGAAGCCTTTGCACAAGATAGCCATTGCACAACACCACCTTAAACCCTAAGCTTCATCGGAGACCCTAGCCTAAAAACCTAGACCTTACACCCTACTACTACCCAACATATAGACTCCTAGCCCTAAGAACTAGACCTAGGTACCCCTTTATACCCTGCCTGAGGATTGGGGTTTTGTAAATATCTTGGGTGTTGTACAAATGAGGCAAATATTGAGGCAGCTATCACCAATTGTGATACCTGCTAGTTGGTTTAGTCTTACTAATTGACCACATTTGATCGACCACTAATTATTCACATTTGACATATTGATAAGTTGTTAACTATTTTCTAAAGTGTGATATTTAAAAAATCACATGAAAAAAAAACAAAGTGTGCCATGAAAACTAGCATTAAAAAATTCTGCTATGATACTAACAATTGCCACAAGCACTCAACAAGAAAAATTGCATACACAACTAGATTAGACCAGGTCTGGAAATCAGGTTTACCAAACTTGCAATTTGCACCTTCTTCATTTCCAACATGCTTAAGGAAAAACCCATGACCATCCTAATGTTGGGCAACGCCCTCAAACTATTTCTCTTTCTCAACTCCCTCCTTGTTTTATACCCACCAAAGAGTTTTCATTCTCTTGTCTCTTCACCATCATCTCCACTTACAGCTTCAAAATATTACAAATATCGTTGGCTGATCAGTCTGGATCTTTGTCTTGATCATAATTCTTTCACACCAAAATGAAATAAGAGTATGTGAAATATCGTAGTCCTATTGTTGGATCTGAGCTTGAACTTATGTCTCAGGTTTGGTGATCAAAGTTTCAACTTCACCTGTTGTTTCAGCTTTGAGAATTTGTGTATGCATCTCTATTTTGATGGCTCCTGCTAAAGCATCATAAGCATCAGCCCATGCTTGGTTGAGTTCTGTCGACCATAGCTCAGGTAGCCTTTCCTTTATGGTCTTCAAGAGGGCTGCCTTCACCACCTGCACAAAACCACGGACATGAATTCATGAAGAATCAGATTACCCATTTCAATATCATCCAGTTGTGATTGCTTCTTTAAGTCACAGAAGATTTAGTGGAAAATCCATTGTTTTGACAGTAAGTAAACTTTATATAAGTACTCTAAGAGCATCTCCAGTGGTGCTCAGTATGTGACCCTGTAAAAATATTGCTCACATCCAAGTTTAGTTATTTACTTTTTTCCAACCCAACCCATAAAACTAAAACTGGGACTGCAAATAGGTGGGAGACTACTAATAGCAAACCACTTGGACCGATCATTATGAATGGCCAATCAGAAATGGGGAACAGCAGTCAGATCATATTCATTACACTCTTCTCTGGCATGTGTTAGGCTTTGCTGTGCTTTTTTGCAGCCTCAGCAAGCTGGGCCAAAACTATTTTGCTGAGCCAAGTCAGCATGTGTTGACTTTTCTTCATCCAATTTTTAATTTGCAGGGTCATGTACTGAGCACCAGTGGAGTTGCACTAAGTACTCTCAACACTCACTTGATCCATAGTTGATCTCATCTTCTTCTACGTCTTCTTGAATTTGTAATTCAACAGAATTCACAACCGAAATTCACAAATCTCCCAACAGCATTTGTTTCTCCCTTAACATCTCTTTCAAGAATTGAGCTCAGGTTAGTATCCATGGGTGAAGACAATTCTGACACAGGGAGCAGGTTTCTCCCAACTCACAATTTGAAAGCCAGCATATGCTTTTTTCCTTTGGGCCCAAACAATAAAACAGAGGAGGAAGAATGTAACCCTGAGAGTTCCAACAAAAAGGGTAGAAGACAAAATTATGAATGGGAAGCTCTCTGTAACCAATTGGATGAGTGTGGCCCAAGAAGAATCCTAGCCAGCTGCTTGAAGAATATAATCCGCTTGGATTTTAGCTCTGGAAAGATCAACTGGTGTTCTTCAAGAGTGTAAGAAGTTTAATAAGAACAGTCAAAATTTCCAATCACTTAGCGTACCTCAAAGTGTGCATCAACAACTCCAGCAGTGACATGCTTGGTTGCCAGTTTCTTCAGCACTGGCTCAAGGACTTCTAATACTCCTTTCTCCCCAAGCTGCACTGCCGCATCTCCTGTCTGTACCATGCACTTTGTACTACTTAAAAACCAGACTGATATACTCATGAGTGCATGGATAATTGCCAGTAAGACTTTTGGAAGAAAGCTCTCACTGGAGCTCTCACAATGATAAATGACATCCAGAAAATTTAATCCCAAACAACACTCATTGAGTGCACTGTTTTGGTACAATCTTATATACACAGCTGTTTGGAGGTGCTTTTGCTATGGCATCCTCCTTCAGTAGCCCAGAATATGGATCATACCTTCCTCCTCATGGAGCTGTGCTCTCATGATCATCTAGGCTTGAAGAACTAGTGATGACTTAGGGCACATGACATTGACTGAGTTCTCAAATGACTGGGGTTGATGGGTTGACATAACAATGCCATACTGAGCTACAGTTTCACTGGACTGAAGAACAAGGAGTTCTTCCCTTGAGGAATTTAGCAGTTTTCCCAACTTACACTTATGCAGGAAGGTCTACAAATTTTGTTATGGTATCCCATGATCTCAATTTGGATGTTTCTTTATCAACTCATGTGAGAAGTCCCCCCCCCCTTCCTTACTAACACACACCCTTCTGTCACACCCACTAAGAAAGAAACCAACAGAATGGGGTGAGTTTGTCTTGGCTTGCATCCCAATTTAGACTATGAGATTCTCGGAGTTTGGCAACATACCATCTTGAAGACAAGAGTGGCATGCTGTTTCAGCTTTGCATTCTGCTCATAAGGAACTGTGGAGTTCTTGACAAAAGGAAAAAGGTCCTTGGCTGCTGGTGCAATCTCAAAAATGCTGTGCACAGTCGGTGGCAATCCCAAAGAACCCAGTTCCAGATCAAAACCCATGAGCAATGCTTTTGTTATTACAAAAACTTAGGACTCACCCTCATCATGAACTCTTCTGCAACATGATCCACTGCATCATTCTTCTGTCCAAATCTTGCAGGTAACTAAAAGGTCTGCAGATCTTACTTGGTGAAAAAGATGACAGCATTGGTTGTTGTGTCTTTCTTCAGCAATTCCCATGATTGCTTGACCAAAATTTCACTGTTCTTTGAAAACGCTGGACCAAAAAAACAGAAAAAGAAAAGAAGAACCAGACCAACATCAATCCTTGAAACTCAGCAAATGCGGAAAAATTGCACTTGTGGGTCATCTCATTCTCAAGACTTACATACCAAAAAAACGTTCTTTGTGACTACTTATCAATACCCAAAAAACCAAAGTAGAACACTAGTAGTGTCTTGAAAACACTTCCAAGAATGCCAAACAAAAAGACCCAAGAACAAAAAACCTCAACAAAACTCAGATTTTGGACACAAAACCCAAAGGTATCATAGTGTTTTTTCTTTTTTTCCTCATTAGATCATCAACCTGAACTTGATACTGCAGCCATGATGCCAGAAGCAAAAGGAAAAAATTGTGCTGATGTAGCTATCTTCTCCTGGCAAGCCCTCCAGACTCTAGCCTTCAAAATCTCTTATCAAGTCTCTGTGTAAATCAAACACAAACTACTTTCCTTCTTATATGCAATGGGTCCCTTGTAAAAAAGCTTCAAAGACTTAGGAATTTTATATACCATATTCAAACTGGTGCTTCCACAAGCTACAAACAGGGAAATGCAGGGCCATAACAAGGAGTTATGAAGATGCTTACAAAACAACACACAAAAATAATGGATCTAAATAAGGGTGTTTTTTCGTTTTTCTTCAAATTTTGTGGTTTCAGGATTTTGGCGAATTTTCTCAAAATTTTAGCATTTTTTGTCACCATATTTGCCAAAAAAACAATGGTCTAATTATATTATAAATATATGTCCCAAATTTCTATATCCAAACTCAAGTACTGGGCCAAACTAGTATGCCAAACTAGACCCTTATAGCCTAGGGTCAGCTTCCAGATTGAGAAAATGAATAATTAATTTCTTTAAAAGAAAAACCCATTCCTTTTTCTATAGCTTTGGAATCATTAATGTTTTAAAAATCTAGAATCGTCCAAAATAATACTTGCATGTGAGTAATCAAATTATCCATATTGTAGCTTGCCATAATTATGACTATTTTTTCATCTCCTCAGCGCCATATTTTCAAAAAGAATCTCCTTTCATTAATTTAAAGGATTATTTTAAGGATGAAAACCTACCCTAGGCCCTTGGGTAAGGTATTTTGACATAACTTTTTCCTTGAAAAACCAACATAATAAACAAGAAGCATGATCCATGGCTGGAAATTAGGGATTGGAATTTGGAATGCCAATATTAGAAGAAGATGATCCATCACACAAAAAAATCCTGGCAATAATGTTTAATATTAATATCACCCAATGCTTCATGGCATACCAATGGAAGCTTAGAGTATATACCATAGCATAGGGTCAGCTTCCACATTGAGAAAATGAATTGCCTTGCCTGGTTAGGCAGCATAGTGCCTAAGAATTTTATTTTATTTATTTCATTTTTTACATTTATTTCATTTATATTTGGTGGTACAAAGTAAGAGTATTTTAGTTTGGTATTATATAATTAATGAAGCTAGTGTACTTGAGAGTGCCTTTCAGATTTTTGGCATGGTAGGTATTTTTCAAAATTTTCAGCAATTCCATGAAATAATTAAGTAGTTCCGAAGTGGGCTAAGTACTACGGTAATTAAATTCTTTCAAAAAATCAATCTGTTCTTTTGTATCTTTGAAATTATTTATGCTTTTGTGATCTAAGTTAATATAATCTAATAATAATTGTGATGGTTTTTTCTATGATCTCATGATCAAATTTTCACTCTAAAATAAAATAAAATAAAATGTTTCATGAGGTACTTGCCAATCTTCTTGATCTTGAAGTTAACAAATTGTATGTAGCTCAAGATATATACGTACATCCATACAATTGAATTAGATGCTTATATTCATATTTTAAAAACCAACCTCATTGAATTTTTTTAATTTTCAAAAACGAAAATTTAAATAATTTTTTTTTTTGAAAAAATGAATTACTTTTTGAAAGTAACTACAATTATTCTTTTTTTAATGTGCCAAACCTGACTCTAGCCTGTGATATTTAAAAGATTACTTTAATGAGGAGATTGACCCTAGGGTAAGTAAGTAAATGGAGGAGAAGAGTTTTAAGCAATCTCACACTCTTGGGCATTTTTGTTTGTTTTTATCATTTTCAAAAGTGATGTAGCATGAATTGCAACCATACATAAGACGGTACTTCCAAATATGGTTATAAAACAACCAGGGTTAAGGAGCACCCACACCCATGTTGGTACCTTCACATTTTTGAGTGAGGCCTCTTAGTGGTGGCCATATTAAGCCCAAAAAATTCACCTGACAAGAAAAAAATAGAAAACAAGGTGTGCTATACACAATGGCCCAGTCATTAATAAATTGGTCATAACTAGAGGGGAAATAAAAATTAAATCTATTTTAATGTACATCATCATGTTGTTGTAAAGAAATTAAAAAATTGTCATGATTTCTTTTTCATTTTTTAACATCACATTAGTCATGAGGAACCCAAAAAAAAATCTCACATTAAATGATGACATTTTTAGGAACCTATCTAAACATTTAAAAAATTGTTACCAAACCAAAACCAATAGGGAAATGTCGTAACATGATTTTTAATTTTTTCAAATCTAAATGATTTTTTTCTCTAAAAAAAATTCAAATATTCCCTTTTCATATTTATTTTTCACATTTGTGCAAATTTTCAAACCAAAAAGAAAAAAAACTTGTCATGACATGTGTATTTGAATGTTTTCAATCACATTGTCACATTTTGAAAGAATTATATGAATTTTTGGGTATGATGAGTGCCATAATCATTTTTTAAGAAAGTAGTTTCATATTTAGTTTTGTGAGTTATGGATTGTGACAAAGTCACTTGAGGCTGGGTACACATTTAACGAGGTGGCACAGAAAACAAAATGTCAAAAGATGAATGTGAATCCTTTTACGACCAAATTCGGATGAATCATCTCACCTAGTTTATGAAGGACAAAATCCCTTGAAGCTATTATACTCTATAATGATTCTGAACACAATAAAAAAAAATGACCACCAGGCTTTACGCCCAAGTAATCATGCATTACCCTACACTTGTGACCCTCTCAAAGTTAATTACAAAAAAAAATCCCTCCAATCAAACAAGAAGATCAAACGGTGAGAACGTAAGTCCAAATTGAATTGATACGAGTGACATATCAAAGACTGAGGACCAACAAGGAAGATTAAAAAGTGGCAATCATCCCTAGGTAGGAAGATTTAGCCAAATCTGGCTATAAACCAGAAATGAAGTGCAAATCTTTTAATCATCCTTCATTGTATATGTTTGAATTACACAAAATATACAAATCTGGCAATTTTTTAATCTCTTTTTTCCCCTCACTTCTGGCAACTGAAAACCTCCAAAATCATTTCTTTCTCAAAATTTTAAATTCTCTTTTTGACCCCGACAAAACAAAACAAAAAGATCGCCAGTATAAAGGAGGCTGGTCTGAACAAGTGTTGGGCAATTCTTTACTTTTGACGAAGCACGTGTGATTCCTGTTCTAAAAAATAAACCCCGAATGCTTCAGTTTCAATTCCAGGTCTGGTTTCACACATAAATGGAATCAAGAATCTGATTTTCTGGTTTTTAAAAAATAAATATAATTGTCATTGTTTCAGTTGTGTTTCCACTTTCACACGTAAATGAAATCAAGAATCCATTTTCTTTTTCCAAAACTTGTCTCTTTTGGTTCTGGGTTTGGTTTGGCATATACCTATATCTTGGTTCTGGGTCTGGGTCTGATTCTTTGAAGAACACAAATACGGACAAAATCTGGCATCACAAACACTCTGGGCCTGCCAATCCAACAGATAATATGTCAAACATCTGCCTATTGTGTCCACACTCTGAACACCAAAACAATCCATTCCAATCTAAACAGTCTAACACTTTCACCAAAGAAACCGATTCACCTTATGTGAAACTGGTTCTATCAAGGGAAAACTTCCAAAAGTTGGATCCAATGCCATAATCCCTGTCCCTGTGGGGGCAGGGCCCAATAAAATCCAACTCTGATTTCAGTTATGAAAATTAGGGTTTGGTTCTTACTAATTGGAACTGAAACAGACAATTATCACCCACCACCAAAACAGGTACCTGCCCAAACAGTGGTTTAATCTGAACTCTTAATCGAGAGTTCAGTTTTTCAGCATTTCATGGAACATTAATTATTATTTAGCTGCCACAAGGGGCCACAAGGGGCAGAGCTATTTGAGTGATGGATTGGGGGGATGCTTGTTTAAGCTTGTTTCCACTTGCAGAATTTATGTGAAAATTAGTAGAGCTTGTTTCATCCATCCTCTGTTCTATTGAGAGAAGTCCCATAAAATTAGGAGCAGTTTTCCGCGACTCAAAACAGTCTGTACTGACTGCCCTTCTGATTTTGGGAAGGCATGTCTGTGAGAAAAAACCAAACGTCAGAAAGGTACTTCCAGAATCTGTAACAAAAAGCAACCAACTTTTCATCATCTGGAAATGTAGAAATTGGATGATTCTTCAGCTTCTAGCCCAGCTTCTCGTTGGTTTTCATCCAAATTTTCTAAAGATTCATGACACTTCTTGAAGATTGATGCATGGTTCAATGTATTTGCCCCACTTACAGCATCTCCACCCCAAAACTGTAAACAACACCTTTATTTTAGAATAGAATACTGTTTAATGATCACTACCCCCAGTCATAAAAGTTCCTTTAAACACTCAAAGACCATTCTCCTGTATTTACATCTGGACGAGTAATAATCCCTGTCCAAATCTATAATAGAAAAAAAGCTTTCAAAGGGGTTTAAATGACCACTGCAAAATAGACCATCAATACCGGAGAGCAGCAGGATTTACACTATCCTGATGGAAGATTTAATGGAAAGGGGTGTTTGCCAGCATGGGGTGAAGATGCCTTTGCGTACAAGCTGTAAAGCAGGCCCCGGGTTTGAGGCACTTTATCAGTTTTGGTACTGAAATTAACACCTTTCACATGGAAGGTGCCTTCCATATGGACCCCAAAGCACTCCAATTTTATCAGATGCCTCAGAAGAGACCAAAAGCACTCCAAGGCTTTTTTTCTCTTTGTGTTTGAAAGCATGGAAGATTTGTTTGTTAGTTGAAGGACCCCTTTGACAAGCACATGCAGACTGTCCACGTTAAATCCTTTTGTACTTTATGCTGCTATGAAGGCATGCTTCCATAGGTCTCCTTAATTTTTGAACCTACACCAAAGGTCTCTCGCCCTCAAGGCTCCAACATTCAAATTAGGGGAGGCCCTTGGGAGTAGGACTTGCTCTATACATTAGAATTATCTTTAAAGTCCTTCCCAATCCAGTCTTTTTTTTTGGTATCCTTTTCATTTTGTCATTTCCTTTTTGTTGTTATTCATAAAATTCAGAAAATTTTGATCAAATAGCACATTCAAAGGTGAGATTGCTGAATTTTATTATGCTCTGTGTTGAATGCGTCTATGCTGGTAACCATCTTTTGGTTTGCTGTTTCAAAATTTATATTGAGAATCACATTTAGAATCAAACTCTTTTTAAACATTTATGAAAATATAAAAAATAATTTGATTTTTGAATTGTGACACTGAATGCAAATTAATTAAACATTTTAATGTTCATCTACCATTTTGACCTGTTTTGAATCCTTAATGAACAATTCCATCCCTTGCCTAAGATATTTTATGAATAAGTCTATTATATTCCTGGAGGGATGCTATACCAGCTCTTTAAGATCGAGAGGAATCTAACACCTATGTCAGTAATTGCCAAATTTTTAGCAAGATATTTTCTAATCACTTGTCATGTATGACCTCACATAGGATCTTCCAACCCCTGTAATATCTCACTAACCGATCAACAGGACCTTATGAATTCTTAAGTATTGTGTTTTTCAAAAGAAGGAAAAAACTAAGAAAAAAATCTCAGCATTTTGTTGTTAAGTGGGTAAACAAAGGGTTTGCAAAAAACCCTTCATTGATTTTTTTGGTAGCAGCACTCAGCATGTCACAATTGTGACTGCCACTTTAACTCCAGGAAGAGTCTATATGTAGACCTTTCTACTATGTTTAAGAGTGGGAGGTAAAAATGACCCCCTTCCTACTAGGGTTAGAACTGCTCATCACTGATCATTACCCTATGACTGAACAGTTCTCTAGATCGTTTTCATCTGTGCTTCATTTTGAGTGATTTAAAATGTTTATGAGAGCGCTACCTCAAGCTCTAGAAATCCTCTTGGAAGTGCAAAGGAAAAGGAGTACTCTAAAAATAACAAGAAGAAAAATAAGCTTTTCAACTTACAAAACGTGGTTTTTTCTTTCCTTCTCTTTGGATCCCTTCCACTTTCAAAGCTTCTAACTTTCTCATTTCTTGTTCGATTTAAACGATTTAAAGTGCTATAGGAGCACCACCTTCAGTTCTACAAATCATTTTAAAACTGTAATAGCAACAGAGCAACATACAAAGAATTTTTGAGGGGGTTTCGGGAACCAGCTTTGTAGTCTTCTGTGGTTTGCTTTTTCCAATTCTTGACCCCCTCTAATTTGGGGGGGGAGGTAACTTTCTCATTTCTCATCAGTTTTTGAAAAAATTAAATGTGTCAGATATGCCAAGAGGAGGTGTTCAAGTTTTGTTTGGACACCAGAAACAACGGAGCCCTCCGCTTCCATCTGACCTGCCCTGAGCGCTTAATTGTTTGCTCACCAACTGTTGTACCCTAGTATTTTTTGTCATTGGTAAAATTTTGCCAAATTTCAACCTGAAAACAATAATTTCGAACTTTAGAAAGGCTTTTTTGTGAAAAAAATGGCCCAAATTCACCAGATTTTGAAAAAATAAATCCAAATTGTTATATTTTTATGATAAGTTCCAGCCGGTAGTCAAGAATATAGAAAATTTCTGTTTTTTTTTCTACTTTCAAATTTAGTATGTAGCCAAATTCGACTTTTTTTTTTGTTGTGAATGATCACCACTTTGAATACATCACAAAATCCTTTTTAAAAATGATGCTTCCTACACCTCGTGATCCACATATGTTTACCTCATGATCTACGTATGCTTAGATATTCATGATAATCTTTGCATTATGTGTAGGGTAGAACCCCTGGGTATGCCTCATCTTAGGTTCCTCATTCGAGGAATGTCCCTCAACCATGCATGGGCTTAATCCATTTTGTAATAAATAACCTCAGTTAGGGGCATTTCAGCCTCCTGGTAGCAGTGCAGGTACCCTCCACCGGTATGGGCCAACATCATGGTACTGCCCCACTCTAGGACATTAATGTAATAAGCAGGGTGGTCCCGCACTAGTGGCAGGGCATGTCATATGGGCATGGGCTAACCATCAGCATTGCATTGATGCCCTAGGAGTAGGACATTACCCTACAAATAAGATACCTTTATTTAGAGGTCTCCGGCTGCTGCAGAATGTATAATGTATCCAAAGAGTTTTCCCCCTTTTGTCCAGAACTTCAGTCCCCTTACAAGCAAGCCTAATCAACTTTTTTAATTTCATCTTTGTAAATGGATGCACCTCCCCTGCACAAAACTTCACAATTCAAAATTCAGAGATTTTACAAAAGTGTAAAGTATCATCGTATTGTTTTTTTTTTTTTGGTATGTTTTAATCTCTCATTGGGTAGAAGAAATCTTGTTTGTTGATATTACAATGATGTCATAAGAACAATAACTTACACAATTCGAAAGATACTTCGAACTTGCTTGTTAAAATAACTTTCATCGGATGAAAATTATCCATCAACTTATCCTTGTCGCTGCAACACTATCCCTCTGTAATGTTGCTATCTCAAGGATGCTTTACATAGAAAAGGGTCTATCAGCAGACCCTTCTGAATTTTTGACTCCCTTCAACTTACCAACTTCAACTTCAAGGGATCTCAAATTTGAAAAGGTTTGTTGCTACACCTTTCTCCAATATCTAAGACATCTTTTTCTTTTTCTTTTTCTTTTTTCTTTTTTTAAAAAGTGTACATTATTGTTTTTGTAAGATTCCCAAAATTTCAAAGTTCATTTCCTTGGGGGAAGGATTTTTTTCTTTTTGGTTCTTCCTGGATTTTCAGGCCTTGCCTCAGCCTGGCCCTCAAATCCAGGAAGAGCCTCAAAGGGATTCATTACACTATACAAAAATTGCAAGCTGAAAGTCCATGCCCACACTCGTCTTTGAAATGCTACATTGTTATCAATCCTCCAGCTTCCTCTCCAGTCTTTGGCAAATGGTGTTTTTTATTTTAGGGAGGAGCAAAATTTCACAAATTTCAACCTCAAATAATAAAATGGAAATATTCTGTCACAAATTCCTTGTTGCAAAAAATTTCAACTTTTTATAATTTTTTTTAAATCCCCAAATAATGTAAGAAGTTCCAGTAGGTCGTCAAAAAGGATGCTTAAACTAATTTGCTTTTCTATTTTCTCTATAGCCTGATTTAGCTAAATCATCTTATGTATGATTACCACTTCAGCTACATCACAAATTTATTTAAATTATGAAGCTTTATTTGTTTTAAATACATTCTGCCTGCCACATACCAAGTCTGCATCCTGTAACATAATATCATAGCTTATCAATTCTGAAGAAAGCCTAATCTTTTCTATATGGTAATCAGTGATTTTTTTTCCCTTGGCAATTTTGTGAAATTTTTTAAAAATTGGTTTTCTAGTCACCAAATTTTGGAAAACAATTTCATTAAAAAAAATCCCCAGATTCTATATTAAGTTCAGTAGGTAGACAAAAAACATAACATCCTAGAAGGATGCTAAAAAATTTCTTACTCAATTTTTTCTACAGCCAAATCATTGTCCTTTGGATGATTGCCACTTCAGCTGCAGCAAAAAATTGAGGAAAAAGAAATATCGATGGCAATCCGTTGCCCCTTCATGTTTCATAGTATTGTGTGCATGCGATTTTTGGTGATGTTCAAATCTCCATAGCAGTTTTTGCAGGATGGGTTCTCGACATTTGTGTGCAATGCCAATTGGGTGTCTCAGATTGAAGCAGATAATGTTGATGACTTAGCAACAGTGTGGTAAGTATGACTGTGGAAAGCTGCAATTGCCCTGGCAGGTTTCCTCAATTCTTACATTGCTTCCAGATGTAATCTGTGAAGATGGAGCATTAGTTACTGTCTACAAGTATTCTTCATGGACTTTGTTGAATGGAGATCTTCATCATCCCAAAGTTTTTCCCCAAGTGTACATGGAGTTTAAGATCTTGAGCCTTTCTTTCCACGGAATGCTAGTGTCAGGTATATCATCTGGAACACTGGCTTCTTTTTTTTCATGCTTTAGAGCAGATTTAATAGAGCATCAATCAAAGCTTTTTACTAATATCAACTTATGGAAGAACAACTTGAGCACATAAGCATTTGGAACCTCTGAGATGTGAAAGTGCAGATTCAAATCTTGCATCACATAACCAATGAGGTTTTATGTACATGGTTCCAGACATTTCTGCTCCAGCAGCATCAAAGCATATTAAGTCCTTTGCCCTTATGGAGACAGCATATAATAAACACACCACAATGCGCAACACTGCTGATATCAGCCCTTCATTGATGAAAATTGTATGTGTTTAATAACCTCCAGCAATGAACTCAATCCAAACAATTCCAGGGAAGTGGATGCCAAGCACTTCTTTAGCCTTCTGCTCTGATCGCAACTGATAATAAACCAAAGAGAAAATGGAAGCAATTGTGGGGAACCTCAGCCTGCTGTTCTTTTTCAAAACCTTGGTCATGAAAGTGAGTTGTCTGTTGAAACCCCAAGTCATGGCTCTTCCTCAGTTACAAACAAGAGGCCCTGACTAAGAATTCACATGCCCTTTAAAATGGTCAAGTAAATGTCCTTGGAAATGAGTCCTCACACTACACACTAGAGAGTTGTTTCATTTGTGCATAACTCTACTCTTAAATCCTTGCAAGCTTCGGACCAACCCATGACACATCTGGAAGGATGATTAGGGGTCTCGAGATGTTTGCCAGTTATTGTTACTGCCAAATGTAGCCAATAGCTTCAACAAGTCTGTTACTGAAAACTCTTCACTAATGCTCCCTTGACGCCTTGGTTGTGAGCTCCCTACAGCATTTGTCCGTGTGTACTGATACTCATAGGCAGCACTCTTGGTTGTCCGAGACATGGACAATACAGTTTCAAAGTCTGATTGCTCCAGCTTCCGTGGCAACTGATTGTGCACAAAAAATTGAGTGATGTGAGCAGTCTGCTCAAGTGACCTATATAAATTCATGATCTAGCATAATATAAGGTTTAGAAAATCACCTTTGCAGTAATGAACCCCTCAGGATGTAGTTTCTCCTCCTCCAAAAGATCACGAATGGGCAGATATGCAGCTTGCTTGCAAAGATCACTCAAATCAGAGCCACTGTAACCGTCACATAGACTTGCAAGCCGGTCAATATCCAGATTCTCAGCCACATCCTCACCCTTGAGAATGACCTTCAATATGCTAGCTCGCTGCTGCTTGTCAGGCATACCAACCTCAAAGGCTCGTGGCAGGCGCCGCAATATTGCTTCATCAAGCTCCCAGGGCCTATTCGTTGCAGCCAATACCATCACCCGTGCATCCTCTGTATTCAAAAAGGGAAGGTTTTTTTCCTATGTTATCTATCTTGCACAATCAGCTACATGTGTGCTTGATGTTGGAAAAATGAAGGAGAAAAAGAAGGAAAGAACTTACGGTCTGTGCTAAAACCATCCCAGAGAGCCATAAACTCTGTCTTCATGTTGGTGAGTGCCTCATGCTCGGCTACCCTGCGTTGACCTAGAAAGCTGTCTACCTCATCAACAAAAATGATTGCAGGTTGCAGCTTGTATGCAAGAGTGAAAACTGCAGTAACTGCAAATGAAAAAAACAATGTCACAAAAGTTATGATTGTAACAAGATGTAGCACAATAAGCTTTAAGTTCTTGATATTGAGCATATGGACAGCAAAGGAGATGCAACTGATTGAGCAGAAATGGAAGCCATACCCAATTTCTGTGCATCACCAAACCATTTGCTCATCAATGTTGAGGTCTTCACATTGATGAAGACTGCACTTGACTCCTTAGCTATGGCCTTGGCAAGCAATGTCTTTCCTGTTCCAGGAGGGCCGAACAGCAAAACACCCTTCTGTGGCCGCAAAAGCTTACCATGCGCAAAAAGGTCAGGCCGCTGCAAAGGCAGTATGATCAATTCCTTTAGATCTTGTTTGATGGTGTCAAGGCCACCAACTGAATCAAATGTAACATCAATGTCTTGAGGATTGATCACATCACATGCTATGATGTCCTGCACACACAAAAAAATTAAAATCACATTCACTTAGTCCATCTGCTCTTTCTGCAGTTCTAATTTCAAATCATCGTCAAACCCTAATTCCACATTTACTAACCGCTCCTGTAGAGAAACCCCAAAAGAACAAAAAATGGTGAGCGCTTTTGTGTGAGAATAGCTGAATCTGCAAAATGTTTGTTCACAAAATAAAGCAAGAAATGGTCAACCTGGATCTTGCCCTAAACCGAAGTGGATGGAATGATGATTGCCTAGCAACAAATGAGCGCGAGAAGCGTAACGTTTCTTGGCTTCAGTAAATTAGGGTTTTCTCTCAAGACCGTCTCAATCGGAGAAATCCAGTGGGTGCCTGGGGTGGAAAGCAGCGCAACAACGCAAGCATAAGTACCTCATAAGTATTTGTCTGAACGAGAGGTCGCCCCAGGCGCTTGGCAATCTCCTTCTTGCGCTCCGCGGCCTTCTTCGACTGTGCAAAATTCGGGTCCAAATACTTGAATCCGACAACCAAAATAAGGCAACTGATTGCAGCACTTACTGCATACAAAAAAATCTCTTGACCCACCGACGTTACCCTACTTCCTGCCCCCATCGAATCCCAAACCCCACCCCACAACCCACAACCTCCCCGCCCCTTACTCTCTCTTCTCTCCCCTCTTCACCGTCCTGCCGGCACTCGCAAAAAGCTCAGAAATTCAAGCTCCAATTCTTATGTCCTCCGGGCTGCCTCACCCAGCGTGTAGAACCTAAACCTCCCATTTGCAACCGCTGGAAATTTCCGCGGAATTCGGACACACCGTCCACCCCCGATGCAACAATCGCAACTCCAGATTCGCAAATTTTGCTCCTCTACTATCAAACTTTTAGGGTTTCGATTCGCACCTTTTCCTCCTCTACGACCAAACTTTTAGGGTTTCTAGTTTCGACCCATGTTGGCCGGTTATTTTTTAAAACTCCCGGTTATCATCTCGGTTATTATAACTTAGCAACCGGTTGTTTATTTTTTGAAATCCGGTAAATGTTCTACCCGCCTGGTATTGAGTTTTCAAATTTTAATAACTGACCCTGATGATCTGACAATCGACCAGGTAGGTCATCAATCTTAAAACACCAAACATGTTCATGATTTTTCTTAAAAACAGAGAAACAGAAAAACCAAATTGAAACAATTTTTTAAAAAAACTTATAACCGGCATCTATTACCCAAAATAAAATAGAAACTGATAACCGTGGGTATTACTTTGACACCCAATTGATACTCAATGGGTTGTTAGAAATATAATTATTTCTAATTATAACCTACCCAGCCGGTTATTTCAAAAACAAATAGCTGGCCAACACCAGTGTCCACCTCCCTGACACACAACCACCCTATTCACACAAGGTGCTACATGGTAACCTGCGTGTGTTTACCCCCTTTCTTTAGAGGGCTGTGGCACTTAGTTATAGTTCTTCATCTCTTCCACACATACATACCAGCTAGTGCATCCCCATCACTTCACTACCTGATTTGTAGCAGAGGATGCCCTTTTAGCATTAAGTTTTTCCACTTCGGTAATACTGTTTTGATGATCTTGATTTTCCTTTCATGTGTTTACATTTGTTTTGACATGGCTTGTAGGTTTTGTGAATGGATTTCCATCCTTATCTATATGTACAGGGTTAACACATTTTCACTGGCTGCTTGTCGACAACCTCAACCTCTTGGCACCTTGTCAAAGGAATGAACATCCTCCTTGTGCATCAGAAAAGACAAAGGGTTGTAGGCTGTTGTAGCATGGGAGATGAAGGGTAACTTCCAGGGTTGCATGGATACCTAGAAATTTTTGATATCCTCCCTTGATATGATCTGAAATATTCAAGTTGATATCTGGCTTGTTGGATATTATTTATGTGATATTTTATTCCTTCATATTGGAGGGCTATGCTATCCTTTATATTGGGGTTGGATATCATATTAAAGCTTGAATCAGAATATCACGTTAGTAATTAGGTTAAATTCGTAATTTAGTTAGTTTGTTGGGTTTAGAAAAAAGAAAAAAGTTGCAACCGTCACAACCTACCATCTAGGATAAAGAAGCCACATTTGACTTCTCTAATCCTTTTTCACTTTTCTTTTTGCCTTTCCCTCTTTTTCTCTTTCTTTCTTCTGTTTTTTTTCTCTCTTCAAAAAAAATAAATTTTTCTTTTTCTTTTTCTATCTTTTCAAGTAAGTAAAGCATTTCTATTTTTTATTTTTTATTTTTTTCGTCAGGATATAGGCTTAAATTTTGAAGAAAGAAAAAAAAAATCATTTTTAAAATTTTTTTATTACTCCTTTTTTTTTAAAAAAATTTACTCTCTATTTTCTTTTTTCTTTTTAAAAAGATGTGTTTTACTATATTTCCCTTTGTTTGTTTCATTTGTTTGCATTCTTTTTTCTATAATTTTTTTCTTGTTTTAATTTTATCTATTTTCATTTTTTTTCCTATTTTTTTGTTTTTTTTTTTTTTTTTTTACTTTTTTTTCAATTTTTCTTCTAGTTTTTTTAATGTTTAGTATAATACAATTTTTTTTTATTGTTATTTTTTTTTCTAGATGCAAGTTTGAAGTTTGAAAAAAGAAAACAAACCTCATTCTTTTTCACGTATGGTTTTTCTTCATTACTATAAGTTTTTTTCTCTTTTAATTCTTCTCTATTTATTTATTTTTGTAATATGTTTATTTTCTTTTGTTTTATTGTATTTCCTTTGTTTATTTCATTTGTTCCTTCTTAGGATTTGATAGCTTCCCTTTTTGGAGATGATAATTTTTAGATTCATCCCCAAGAATACCATGAAGGAAGATTTCTCCAAGTTGAAACCTATCCTGTACCCCTAACATTTCTCACAACATCATTGTAATATGGGCAAATGGGTGTCCAAATCACTAAAGATGGTGAAATCGTCCAAAAATAACTTCATGAAATCATCCAATTAGTCTTTGAAAATTTTGTTCATCACTCTTTGGTACATAGGGAGCACATTTTTTAGCTCAAATGGCATAACCACCCAAACAAATGCTTCTGAAAATCATTTTATATCCATCCTCGGGGGCAATTTGAATTTGATTAAAGTTACATGTCTGTCTGTCTGTCCGTCTGTCCGGGCAGTTTCCGGGCACTGCCCGGACCTTTCTTTCTTTGTTTTTTTTTTTTTTTTTTTTTTTTTT
>Ga0209611_10002208_pt1 | contig 34161 bp, 24 predicted proteins | sample S1TSphgellanicum_3_FD_187693 | JGI IMG/M metagenome (GOLD analysis project Ga0209611, IMG submission 187693) | Host-associated microbial communities from peat moss isolated from Minnesota, USA - S1T2_Fc - Sphagnum magellanicum MG (SPAdes) (version 2) | ecosystem: Host-associated > Plants > Peat...
GGGGGGGGGGGGGGGGGGGGAGGGGGAAGGCACGGAAGAGGAGGCAAGGCGATTCGGTGTTACCGGCGAGATGAGATGGTTTTTAATGTCCTCTGATCCATCATCCATGTCCGTCTAACCAGGGATTGCTTGTCGGGACTTCTTTGCTGTTATGCGCGTTTTGCCAGATGTCTGCAACTCTTGAATCCCCAAGAGCTGTTGTCGACGACGCCTTACGTATATACTACCTAAACAATAGACTTAGGCTACACACACTGCAAGTCTGCAGCAGTTCAAAAAACCCAGAAACAAAACGGACCTCAGTACCCACCTACCACAAAAAACGGATGCGCTATGGGTGAGGTACGTACGCTAGGACGACGTGCCTAAACGTGTCGCTTCAGGTCTGGGGACAAAGAGAGAGAGAGAGAGAGAGAGAGAGGGCCAGTGGGAAGTAGGGGGAGCTTCCCTGAGACAAGGCTACTCGTGCTGTCAGAATTAATGCGAGGGGACATAAGAACAAGGATTGCAAGAACCAGCTTCAACGCACAAGAGCCGCGCCATGCAGCAAAGAGAGGAATTAAGTTAACTTAGTGGGGAATGAACTTGTACAACTACTACTAGTAGTGCGACTGCGATTACATTAATCGTGGCGGAACGGAAGCCGTCCGATGAGGGATCGTGCTGATTTGGACGAGGAGGATGCAGCCGACGGGTCGCGTGGCTCCTCTTCCTCGGCGTCCAGAAGCTACTTGTTGTTGTTCGTTTTGTGTATAATTCCATTGTTGTCTATCCGATGGCGAGCGGCTGTCAAATCTTCGCCTCCGTCGACGTCCAGTGATGGTAATCGTGTTAGTGATAGTCCTCCTGCTCCCGGTACATGGCTGCCTTCGTTCGCTGCCATTGGCGGTGGCAAAGGTTGGAATCTGGGGTCGAAGACGAAACCGCCAGTATCACCAAGTATGCTTACCAAGGTTATTGCAGCAGTGCGAAGACCACCGACACGTCCGCCTGTGCCATCGTCTATAATAACATCTTCGCCTCCCAGCGGTTTGTACTACAAGCTGCCTTTGCCCAGCAGTTGGTTCGTTCCGCCTTCTGTCAGAAAAGGTCGGAAGACGTCGCCGGCCATGGCGAGCATACGCAGCAGCGACAGCAATCCGCCGCCGCCTTCGTTGCCCCCTGCTTTCTTGCCGCCTTCATTTGTGCGACCTCCTCGAGCGATGCCGAAATTCGCGACCCGGAATTCGAGGGAGGATGTCGTCTCTTTGACGGGATTTTTAGGTACCGAGGGTACGAACGTGGACGTGGAGTTGGTGGTGCTCATGACGCACATCCAAGCGGCTTGTAAGCACATTGCGGCGATTCTGGCTTCTCCCGCTAAGCTTCAAGCTTCCTTATTAGATTCAAGTTTTGACTATTATGCTGACCGAGATGCTCCAAAACGGGTGGACATCATTGCGGTTAGTGTTCTGCTTTTCCCTAATCCTTTTGTTTATTCCCTCGTTCTCGATTGAAATATATTACAGACTCTGGCTTTCAGAACATATCCGTTCCTGTCTGCCGCTTGCAAACACGCTAAAGAAACAATGCAGAGTAGTCTGGTTCCAAGCATGAGCCATGAGCATCAGACATCCAGAATCGCCGCAATGTGCTTACAATTCACGAGCATTGCACTGATGTTTCTATCGTTATGAATGATGACCTTACACCTGATCACTCATAGGAATTTAGTTAATTTTGGATTGAGCTGTTAATTCTGGAATTTTTTTAACCTTGTAGCTGGGATCAAGTTTCTACTGAATTTGAAGCAAAAACATTGCTAACATCTATTTTTTCTGAGCGCCCCTCAGGCACAACATTATTAATAGTTATTGTTGGATTATTTGATGATCCTCAAATTAAATTTTCTCTTTAATTTTCTAACTTCCAAATGGTCAAAAGTTAATTCAAAAGTCCAGAATGAACTAAATACATGAAGGACTTTGAAGCTGGGGATACCTACAACTAATTAGTTATGTGAAGCTGGAGTGTCATGTTGAAGACCTGTTTGTGACCATTGCAGCACATGCTTCACTAATACCTCTTTTGCAATTTGGTTGAAGCACTGGTGCATTATACTGACTTACAGCAGCAAATGCCTTCTTGCCTCAGGGTCAAATCTAGGAATACTAAAAAAATCTGGAACAGGAATCTCAATTTGACAAGCAATAGCAGACCAAGCTGTGAAATTGAACGGTGATACCTTCAAAATTGCTTATGTACTGTGTTCAAACTGGAAAAACTGCACTTGCTCTCAGACCCATTGAGAAAATAATGTATATCTCTTGCTGGAACTTTGATGAAACTCCATGATATCACAATATTGTGGGGAGTATATAGGCTTCACTATGTCTTAGACCCAATACTTGTTTGTAGAGGGGGAAGTTGAATTGAATTGAAGCTTGCTCTCACAAGCTAGTTCCAGCTTGAATGAGGGTATTAGTGACTTTTTTGAAAAATCAATGTCTCGAGTTGTAGGCAACATCAGGACTGAGTTTCCTGTTGCTTATGGGAATGCAACATAGACTCAGAATGCAGAATTTTGAATAATTGTTAGCCTGAAATTTTTACCAGATTATTGTATGCTTATCTACAGCCACTATTGGCAGCTGATGAAGTCAGCTGGAGTAACCGCAGCCAGTCACTGCCATTCTTGATGAAGCTGATGACCTGATACTTTGCATGTGACATTCAGAAGGCTTTGAATGTCATTCTTGTAATGCTTTTTTGGGTTTGATGGGAACTGTCATAATAGTTACCTTAATTGGTTATTATGAATTTTTCTTGGCAATCCCATAGACATGTACTACATGGGGAATTGTAAGTCACTGACATGGCACACACAGTGCTGGCAGGCAGAATAATATCATGAATGCAGCTCTTCGAAGCTCTGGGAAAGTGGCAGCAATAGCTTCAGAAGAAGAGGATGAAGCCATTTGGCTTGGGGAAGGGCCCTTTGTTGTTGTTTTTGACCCTTTGGATGGTTCTCGCAACATTGATTCTTCGATTCCTACGGGCACCATCTTTGGAATCTATCGAAGGTTACCAGAAGCTGACCATCTACCTGTGCCAGAGAAGGCAGCAATCAATGTGCTGCAACGAGGAGAGAGGATTGTGGCAGCTGGCTATGCACTTTACTCATCAGCAACTGTGATGTGCCTTTCAGTAGGTTCAGGATTGTATGGCTTCACTTTGGATTACTCAATTGGAGAATTTGTGTACAGTCACCATGACATTCGCATTCCTGAAAGAGGTTACTTTTTGTCTTCACTCTTTGTGCATTCTTTGGAGCTCTATAGCCTTAATCTGGAGAAATTAGTATGTGGATTGGTGCCAGCATGATTTCTAAGGTAGAGATTGAAAGAACAAGAATTTTTTGAATCGCTAAAGGGCAATTTTCTGGTGTGTAAACCGATGGACTATTTCCTGTATGCAGGGCAGATTTACTCACTTAATGATGCAAGATATTTTGACTGGCCATCAGGGTTACAGCGATATATTGACAACATCAGGCAAGGGAAAGGCCAAACTAGGAAAAAATATTCAGCCCGTTACATATGCTCCCTGGTAGCTGATCTCCATCGCACAGTTCTTTATGGTGGCTTAGCTATGAACCCAAGGTCCCACCTTCGATTGGTGTATGAAGCAAATCCTTTGAGTTATTTGGTGGAACAAGGTGGTGGTAAGGGGACTGATGGGAAGCGGCGGATATTGGAGATAAACCCTATCATGTTACATCAGCGGCTTCCTCTTTTCTTGGGCAGCATGGCAGACATTGCTGAGCTGGTGAGTTATGGTGACATACAGCAGGTACATAACCCTGGTTATGAAATCTGAGCTATGTTATGATGCTAATGTGCATGTGAGGATTCAGCATGACAACAACTTAACATGGACTTGGTCCACCAAATTACATTGCGTGCTTCATTGTTTGATCCAATGGCAAACAGCCATTAGTTTATTTCTTACATGTGGAGTTACCAAGAATTCAAATTGATTCCTCTGGAGAGATTGACACCATATGTCATGCAACGGCAGGTGAATTGCAAGCCACTGGTATTTATGTAGGGCACAGTTGTTACTAGCTCATGTTACCAAAATGACATGATTTGAGATTTTCTGTGAGCTTCTTCATTGAGATGACACCTTTAACCAGAAAGTGTTTTTTGTGCAATAGGTTGCTGAGATATTTTTCTGGCGGCAGCAAGTTTTCTGTATAACACTTAACAATAGGTCATTTGCACAGACACAAGTGGATGTGTTTGTGCATTGGTCTGTATCTTGGCCCAATAGGCTATCCTTACAATCCTGTACAATTATTAGTGTACCATTTGGCAATGACTTCCTGTGCATTCTTTGTGCATGTACTGACTCCTGACTCACCATCTATCTCTTCTCAGTCCTTGCAGATATGTGTTTTAAAATTTGCTGTGGAGTGAAGCAAGCCTTACTTCACTCCAAGTCATCATCACCCACAGTGCTTGTGACAATTTTACTTTTGAGATTGACCATTCTCATAGATGTGATATTCAACTGGGTTCTGGCCTTAATATATTTTCTGGACAAAATGTTTGTTGTCTGGGTGACCAGAACAAACTGTGTTCCGTGCTGTGAAGTATATGCCTTATTGGCACCTAGACTAACAAAATTAGTCATAACATATTATGGCTAAGTAGTCATCAGTTTTGCTAGTTTGAGCCCTCCATTGTAGAGACATAAAGTGATAGTCTTGAATCCAACCAGTTTAGTGTCAGTTGTCCAACATTACCTCTTAGGGTGGCAACATGCAGGGACCCCCCTTCCATTTGTACTGTCTAAAACTCATTGCTTGTGATGATTATCAAGTAAATGCTTGCCAGGTTGCATGTGCAGGTTGCTTTTGATTTTGTGTAGTTTCAAATGCACATGTAGGATTCATGGATAGCACTAGGGTATGTCCAGATTATTAACAGCTATGACAAACACCATCCATCTTCCAAATGGACAAGTGAGGAGCTGTATGATAGCTCAAGGATCATCAGGTGGCAAATCTAACAAGCTTGTCAAAGTTCTTACCTCATGTTTGTGTTGAGCAATTTGTGGTCATACCATGATTACCAGGGAGATTGCAGAAGGAGGCTGCTTTTAACTGGGACATCAAGGAGAATATGATGGCCTGGTCTGCTATGATGTCAATTGTCATATTCACTGGCTGCATCTTTTTGTTGCAGTGCTTGTTTCCCAGTTTTCCACTGCAGGAATATTTTGTGTCCTCATCAACTCCTCACCAGGTGATTCATTCACTGGCTGCATCGTTTTGTTGCAGTGCTTGTTTCCTGGTTTCTTTGGACAGCTTTGTCATCTACAAGCAATGATGGTGATCCCTTTACATTGTTGGTTATATTAAAATTACTCAACTTCATCCCCCGTCACAAGTCTGCACAAGTTTGTCAGTGCCTGAAAGCAAGCTATCAGATGCTGTTACCCACACATTGTGGAAGATTTTGCTACACATCAGGATAAACCTGGCTTCAGCATTGCTTGAACATGTAACAATATAATCTGGTAGCTAAAAGCTAAAACAACCCTCTCATCATGCTCAAATAACACACACGAAAGCAGGCATTAGTGCTTAGTACATCATAGATATTATCTTACGGCAGGGTAGCAAATATTCTGGCTATGGCAGAATCATTGGAGGAACCATTGCTGTGTAACAGAGATGGTGGCTGAGGTCTGAAAGATAGATTAGGGAACAGTGAATTTGACAGTCCATGACTTGCCTGCTGACACTTTTGAACAGCTGGAGGGTGTGTGTGTTGCTGAATCAGCAGGGATGGAGGTGGTGGTCTGTACATCTCCCCATATTGCAGCTGAGGACACCCCTCTGGTTGAAAATTCTCAAATCCTGTCACTCTGGCCAAAGTCTTGAACTGAGGACCATTTCCATGATCTACAAGCCTCATTATGCCATTCAAAGGGCCATCCATCACCTTGCCAGGAGGCTTGCTCAAATTCTGCCTCTTGGTGGTATCAAGAAAACTAATACCATTCATGGCTGCTTCACTTCTGGTAAGGAAAGAGAGCTTGTCACCCATGGGCAGCGATCTGCTCTTCCCACCTGAATTGGAAGCAAGTAACTCTTCTTCATTGCCTACCCCATCTGCCACCCTCTTCAGATCCCACTTGTCAACTCTATTATTCTCACCATTTACTTCATTCAGGACTGATCCATTTGGACTAGAAATGATTCCACTCATGGAATCCATTGACATCTGTTCATTGTGTGCATTGCCATCACCCCACAATCCCTGACCTGATGCAGAAATGCAAGAGCACTCTTGTTTGGACAATATTAACTCTTCAAGTTGGGTTTGTGACAAAGATCCATCCTCAAGTTGTCCTTTAGTATCTGCTTCCACCTCCTTACTGTCTGGCAGCATGGAATTCACTGCAGGTGCTGGAACACCATACCAAGGTTGATGTTCTTGCTCATCTGCACCTGCTTTGAGATGATACTTGCCTCCAGGTTGTGAAGAGAAAGGTGTCATCCCCTCCACTGTCTGGTTTGCACCAGAGGACCTCTCTTCCAGACAACAGGCCACTGTTGAATGTTCCATGCCCATTCACTTGCTGTTTCTTTTCCTTCTACCTTGGGTTTCTGAACCTTCATTAGATGAAGTCTTTGATCTACAAGTCTGCTTCCGCCGGAGTGATAACAGGTGGTGAGACACACTTGTCACATCTACAGCTGAGCTCCCTATTGAAGGAGACACTTGCAAACCCAACAGTAGATCACTGCCTGAAACTTCAGCCAACAGGCTTTGCTCAATGTCCTCACAGGTCATGAATACAGGTGGTGAGGGACGTCACCCCTCCTGTGCAACATCTTGATTAAAAGAAAATCCAGGCAGAACACTGATCTTACTTTTGTTGACAGTTTCCTTTACAGCTGCTGACATCACCTTCTCAATGTCCTCCAAGGGCATTAAGCTTGTTGCCTCATTACTGGCTTTCCCCCCTGCAAATCAATTGGACAGGGAAAATCACTCTCCATCCTAAAGCTTCCATCATAGAGGTGAAAGTGTTCACAGTTGATCGAATAAAATATGAATCTTTCTTGAATGGCCTACAACTATGTGACAAGTCCAATTAAATCAGGCATAATAAACTGCAAATTTGTGACAAACTGCCTGCAAAATAGGTGTACAATTTACAAAAAGGAAGATGACTGAAAACAAAAAAAAGTATGTAACAGACATGATGGAGTCCTTTGAGTTTATATGTAAGTCCATGGACATATCATATGATTATACATTGCAAGCATGCAATGAAATTTACAGGTTTTCAAACATTTTCAGTTCATATTGCAAGATTCCAAGCTGCAAGGTAGCCTTTATTGCAAGAAAGGTTGGCAGTTCTGGCAATTCTTGGTCTGGTCAGACATGAACATGCCATGCACTGCACCTCATTGGTTGTGGGACCATTTGGTTAATAAACAGCACTGGATATCCTATTAACTTGTGGGATTGACAGCGCAGGGCAATATGAGGTTCCCTAGGTCAGGGAACTGCCTCTTGTGCAACTAAAAAGCTTTCTGCACATGAAATAATTATCATAGGACTATTGTTTGTGAGGCCTTAGATTAGTGCACTACATTTCTTAACAGAGACCACAGATGTTCCGCACGCCCACAGAAAAAGATACAGAGTACAAAACCAAAACATATGGGGCTCCATCTCCATACCCTCAGAATGAAACCATTGAGAAAATTTTGACCTTTTTGGGTCTATTGCTGACTAAGATGTTGGTCAGCACTGACATAGCTAATGAATCAGTCAAACGTATGGCAACCTCATTCAAGTTGCAAAAATCTTATTAGTGTGACCTCATTTCATTTTAGCTTGTCCATGTAAATGTGACCATCTAAGCTGAAGGCATAGAGAGGTCTATAGAAATTGTAGTGGTTGGGGCCTCTTGCACCTTGAACACATCCCCCCATTAGTGATCTGTTTCATACCTAATCCAACTACAAACTTTGGAACCACAGGGTTGCATAGGGCTCAATCACTGCCTTGCAGTGAATGGGATATTCAACAGTGCAGAACAATCAAATAAGCCTCTTACAATAGTGTGCAGGCTTTGGAACTCGGAACTGGATCTTCAACAACCATTGGAGAAAAAGTCATGAACATCAGATCAAGTGCAAAAGTTCAGAAGAAAATAGGCATCTTAAGTGTGATTTCACATTACTGATTGCAATATCTTTGCTCTAAATCTTTGTGTGGGTTGCTATCTCAGATTACCTTTGGGGAATGTCGACAGGTTGTGAGGCCTACATGAATGCTTACAGCTGGAATAGGTCAGTTGTCATGGGTTCAAGACATTTTGGACTTACAGCTTATTGAAGTAGTGAGGTAATTAACAACAGAATCCATGAAACTCAATGACAAACCCTCAGGAGGGGAAGAAAATGCTCACTGATCACATTGGACAAATTGTCACAAATTGGATCATTGTTCTGCACTGAACTGATGGCAATAACCATATGAATAACAATGTACAGTTGCAGCTTTCTTGGTACCAGTCACCATTCTGGCAGAAGGAAACACAAGATGTTTGTTTCTCACTTTGAAGATGAAGACTTGTGCGCTCCTTTGAATAAAGTCTCCCATTTCACCTTGTCTTTACCTGGACCAACCCCCTGTTGAAAAAGAAACACACATGAGGATGTTAAATTTATCCCAGCAAGCTTTGTATGTCCTAGATGCGAAAGAAAACCTAAGAATATCTACTCTCAACCATGAAAATATAACGAGTTTCTTCTCAGAGGTTCCAGAGACTTACCCTGAGCATCTAACCATTTTCCACAAAATGTTCATTGTCCCATATGATGACAATATCAAACCTCAGGAAAGGTACACAAATTGAGATCTCACCTCAATGGAATTGATTTCATAAGTTTGGCCAATAGTGCAAGGCAGATCTAGAGCTTGAACACAAGCCTCAGCCACAACTATTCGGCTAGCTTCCCCTATCAGTGTGTCCCCTGTTACATAGTAAAACTCATTATTACAAACACAACAATCATGGGATGGACCATGTTTAAATTACTGGTCACTGAACTCCACCCAAAACCATCAACAGCAGCCAAAAATCTGAAAACTGCTTGAGAAATGTGCAGGGTTTTCCATCCCAATATAATGACAAACATTGACCCTGTAACCTGATCTTGAAGCAATGTGTAGCAACTTCACACCACTCGCATCCTGAAGTGTATCAGTAAAAATGCATGAAGCATAAAAACTTTACCTTGGTCAATTATGACATCACGACGAGTTCCAGAAGTTGCTTGGAGAAGTGTATTAAGATCGTATGATGTATATGGCCCATCTGTCAGGCGCCCTGGTCTACATGGGAGTCATTCCACCACAATAACCTATATGACAGATCATCAAAGATACAAGCAAAGGCCCAACTCCCATGGTAGGCAGAATCTATCACCATACCCATAACAGAATGTAAAAGTAACTTCTAGGTTGTTAGTTTTGCAACAATAGATCATTTGGTCATTAATTCAAGATGGACAGATTAGAGACACCAAGGAAACTCAGACCTGTTACCTTGGAAGTGCAAAAAGAGTTATTGACTTATGACAGGGTAATTTTAGTTCTATAAGGTGGTCTACACTTCTGCCAAATTCTTTGGCCTTCTTTCTTACTACAAATCAAACATAAGGTGAGTGCCACAAGAGAACAAAAGTCACACCAAGGGCAAATCTAAGTTGATAGCACATGCAAAGTTCAAATCCTCTGGGAAACCTTTCACCTCTAGATAACCCTGGATCTCACAAGAGTAGCACTTTCATACCTGATAATTGTGTAAGGGATTCCTGAATTGCTGAGAAAATCTTCTCCCATTTTTTTGTACGTGAGCACCCCGAACAAGTTCAGAATACTGTTCAAAAGCACCTCATTCCCATGTCCCAAAATCAGACAATCAAAAATTGCAAAATGACCATTTGATGCATCCAAACCAGAATAATGATGATGAATGTCAAACCTCCATAGCATAAGCAGTTTTGCCTCACACTTGGGTTTTCAGAATCAGTGCAAATTTATAGGCTGCCATCTTAAATTTTCACCAAATTAGGCAAATCATCAAGAGCAGGTCATACAAAAAGTTGAATTCATTCAATACTGTCAGTCATAATAGTCACTGTATGAAGTTGAAAAAGTAGACATTACTGCCCTGCTGACATGAGATTATTATTGGTAAGCAGGATTTTTTTTCAATAACTGAGAGTCTCAGAATTGACAAGAAACTAGCGGTGAAAACATGCTTGAGGTTGTTGAATTTGGAACTCTCAATTTTGGCTTGAACTGAGAACCAATCTGGGCAGAGCCAACTGGGACCAGCTGGAGACCTAGCTGTGCTCTCTAGCCTGCTTTTGAATCAAATTCATTTTGCATTCAAATTACGGAAGTTCCATGTTACTCTGTTCTATCATCTCTCATAATTTTGTTTGAACCTGTCATAAAGGGCAAAGCCATTTCACATTGAGCCACTTGTTTACAAGAGTTGAAGGCATGTAGTAGGCTCCTGTGCATATGACAATGCACATATGGCACCTTCTATTTTCAACAATGATTGACAGACTGGTATAACTTCATGTTCTTGATTAAACACAGAACAATGCACCACAGATTGACATTAACAATAGATTCAATGAGTCAAAATGATAAATGAGAGCTCACTTAAATGGCAGTTTTTTGGTCCTCGTTACTCCAATTGATGAAACAAGTACAAAATGTTGGATTGTTGATGGCAAAGTTGACACCAAATTACGTACTCCCTCCCAGTCTAGAAGCAAACAAGAGGTGATTCTTGAAATCATTTGCAAGGAAAAAAAGACCACAAAAGGTTCCTTTTGTAAAACTCAGCAAAGTAAACTGATCACCTCACAGGGAAAAAAAAAAGAGATGACTTCTTTGTGACTGTATGCAAGTACGTAGTCAAATCTTACAATGCTAGGGTTCCAGTCTCACAGATTATCAAGACCAAGCCCTCTATTGGAACTGTCTAATGACCAATTTGCAGAAAGTGAGAACAGTCCTGAAAGAGGTTGGAAACATAAGTAAATTCCAAGCGTCCATCTGAATTCTCTTGCTTTACATCTAGATCCCCTCAAGAGAAATGTTGAATCTCATGATATGCCTCTCTGCAGATTACTTAGAGGACTGGAATCAATCATGTAGAAACTTCTGAGCACTACCAATTTCAGCACATGTTCATCTGCAACTTTTGCTTAGCAATTCACTGGAAGGATCAAGGAGAGATACCCAAGGAGGAGTTGAAAGAGAAAAGTTGATACCTGTCTTATCCGGTCCATTATCCCCATCCCATCGTTTTGACGGAAATGCTGTGGTGCCAGTGCAGCAAATCACATGGGTCACACCCTGCAACTATCCATGAACCCTCCTATTGTCACATCTAAGGGCATGCCAAACCCTAAAGTTGAGGTACCCTAACATGATTTCTGACAGTTCAGATAATAATATGTCAAACCAATGACAACTTAGAAATTGCATTCAAATCTCAAGTCTTTTTCCTGATTGAAAAATGCAGGGGTCTATAGCAAATCTCAAAGATCACCCAAAGCTTCTTTGTGGTAAAATTCCAATATCTACAGCACAGAAGCCTTGCAGAAAGGCATATGATACATGGTTTGGTTTGAGCAGCAGTTGGTGAAGGAGTGCCTTCAAAACTGTTTGCCACTTTGTGCCACATGCATTTACATGGGCTAGGAGAGAAAGAGATGTGTTACCTCAAAGAATGATGGTGCCAATACTTCCTGTTGTCGTGTGTCTGCAATGTGAGCCTGGGGACAGTAAAGGTCAGACAAATGGCAGCACCACAAGGTCTGAGCCATGGTTGAGAAACCACAAAGAGCCAAACTGTCAGTCCACCCGACAAATGAGTTTCTACCCACCAACTTGGAAGGAAGCCTTGGTCAAGACCTTCTTCTTGCTGTTTGGGTTGATCTCTCGGTCGCCAAACATCTCCTCAAAAACAATGAAAAGTAGGAATTCAGAAAACTTATGTAAACAGCTGTTGGTCCAAGGGGGAGACCTGAAACTGTTGAGGATCTTGGTCGCCAAAAAGCGCCTTTCCTTTCTCTGGGTTCCGAATAATAGCTCGCACTGAATGGCCTCTTTCCATCAATGATGCCACTACTAGCTGCCCTGGTGTCAATTTCTCTCCCACCCCAACACACACACACACACCAGCAACAAAAATACGCAAAATTTTTGCAATGAGAATCATGCAATTCACATCTTCCCACATATTTCTGCTGTCGTCATCACTACATGAAGGACCTACGATGGTATGTAAACAAAAAGACTCGAATTCGTCCAAGAAAGAATCCGCACCTACACCTCCGGTGGCACCCACAACAAGAACACTCTTGGACGACTTATTCTTCGCCCCGGCGGAAGATTCCTCCGGCACTTCCTTGGCAGAAGACTCAGCCAGCTGCGAACACACGAGTCCCTGCCTCCGTCTTCTATCTTCGGTCCTGCTCCCAAAATCCCCAATTCGCCGGCTCCCAGCCCTGGGTCCTGCGCCCACCGTCACCAGGTCGATAGACGAGAAGAGAGTCGACATCCGCCGACTTCTCATCAAGCTCAAATCCCTCGGAGCCACTGAAGTTGTGATAGAAGAGGAGCATTGTCGCCAATCGCTGGAAGCTCCAATATTTGGTGTTGTAGTAGACAAACAAGCCAGAGGCCAGGCACGGCTATGGCTGTGAATGTGGAGAAAGGCCACCCCTCCACACACTTCCATCTTTCTGTCTCCCCCGCCGTTCGCGCGCTCGTGTTATGCTCTTACTCCTGCTACCAATTGTCGCTCCTTTGAGCAAGCAGCAAGTGAATTACGAGGCGCAGCGATTCCGACCGGAAAGTGCAAGACGATATCCTTTTGAACCTGCGCTATTCCATTTGCAAACGTTCTTTAGAAGATAAGTCACGACTTCCGTTTGGAGGTGGTTTTTTTAGGGCCACAGTGAACCAGCACCCACCAGTGCACCATCAAGGATGGATGATATGTGATCAGGAGACAGTTTTCTGTTGGGTTCCAGTTCCCTAGCTAACCATGGTGGTTAACTCAGTTGCTTTATTTACTACCTACCAACTAGGTAGGTAGTAAAAACAGCCCCAACTACTATGTATAACTGGTAGTCCCCTACTTTGTTACCTACCTGTCTGTATGTTAGACCTGCTTCTTATAGAATGGGTTATCAAGATGAAACCGGGTAGTAACTCAGTTGAGGATCATCCACAACTGAGTCATAACAGGCATCCAGTGGATGGTGCACTGATGGGTGCTGGTTCACTGTGACCAGTTTTTTAGGTACTATGGAACGGGCTCAACGGGACTTGCTAAGAGCCGGAATCAGCCGTAGCCGGCCCTTGGGAGTCAGCAGTATGGCCCAAGGGGATACAGCAAGGGCATAGTCCCTCCCTTGGAACATAGTACCGAGGGTAACCGGCCCGCTCTCTGGCTTTAAAGGCAGGAAATCCGAAACAGATGGTGGCATTTATGCAGAATCTGCCACTACCCAGGCCGAATCAGGCTCTCACGTAGATTGGGCATAATTGATGGGTCCCAACAATGGCCTAAAATGCACACATGCTCTTAACGTAGTACAGAACAAAACGGGAATGGTGGGTCTTGCCACGTAACCCATCAATATGGCTCGCTTAGTTGCCATTCACTGGCAAACGTTCATTGGTCATTTTGTATTGTAAAAAGCCAAGGGTGGACTCCATTAACACAAGGGGAACACGAGGAACAAAGGTAGATTTTGCACTGCTATAAAATAGCCGGTTTGGTCTCCCCATCCTTAGTAAGGGAAATGTTGAATCAAGTTCCCTACTTCCTTGGCAACCAACCATAGTCGTGCCTTCTTGCTGAAACAAAAACAAAAGAGAAAATGGAGTCATCCTTCAAGCTAGACCTAAGGGATATGTCGTGATAAATGTCCGTTAAAAATGCATGTAGACCTAGGGTGTTGGTAACTACCAGACTTTAAAAAAAAAGAGTGCATCTCCCTAGCTACAAGAGGATGGTTATCTCATGCTACACATAGGCATGATTGAAATAGGTGTGGCCCCCCTTCAAATAAAAAACATGCTCCTCCAAAACGGGTCTATTGAAAATACAAAACCTAGAGCACAAATATGAAGCCACAAGAGCCTAACTCCCTAGAAAAGCAAATGGAGCGTAATCCTCCATATAGAAAAGGCCTATATCACCAAAGGATATCGGTAGTTGAACCAATTGCTTCATTAAGGGGCCCTGAAAAGACCTTGTCCCTCCACCTATTTTTGACTATTAGCTTGAACACACTTTTGTTTTGGATAGGACTTTGTTTGCGCAAGCTTTTGCCATTGCTGCACATTTGTTTTTGGATGAGCTTTCTAGGATGGTATATGAACATCTCTCGAAATGTTTCATACCAGAAGAACCATCCTCAGAGTTTCTAAAATTATTTCAGGCTGTTGTTGCTATAACTCATGGGGATATCCTAAGGTCAGTGGCCTTAATGATGGGGGTTAATAGATTGTTGGCAATGGCAAAGGACACTAATTTTCTTCATCCTATTGTCGTAAGCAAAACGTTTTTTCGACTTATTAATCATTCCATTGTCCTATAGCTTGAAGGGTCATTTCAGGAGCACCTATCCTCCCATCAATTTGGAGCATCAACCCATGGCAGCTATGAGGCCATCTTTTTTAGCATCCAAGCCTTCCTTGACCTACACCCTAATTGGGTCATGATGCAAGTTGGCGTCAAAAACACTTTTAATAGCATTTCTTGAACTATTATTTTTAGAAAGTTATGTGATGTCGAGGGGCCTTTAATGAACATTATCCCTTTTATAGGGTTGTTTTATGGTGCCCATTCTTCTCTTTACTATCAATATGGGCGGCATGTGGAAGGGTTCACCATTATTGAGTCTTCTTTAGGCACGAGGTAAGGTGACCCCTTAAAAGGTCCTTTATTTACTTTGGCCCATTATCGAACTCTCCTCAAAACCATCATGTAGGCCCCTAACTGCATATTTCCATCCTTAGTGGATGATACCCACATCATGGGCTTATGAGTTACCCGCACCTTTGACCACCTTTCAACTTAATTAGCCCTAATTGGGCTTAAGGTCAAAATGTCGAAATGAAAGTTTTGGAGTCCATTAAAGTTTTCTCCAGGCATAGAAATTCTTCACGGTTATATTTTCATCATAGATGGTTTACGCATGTTGGGTGTGCTAGTGGGTTTTCAAAACTTTGCCACACATTTTTTAAATGAAGTTTTAGCTTAAGATATGCTGCATATCAATGATCTTCCTTTCCTGGGAAACACCCAAGTTGCTTTTGACATTTTGTCCTCATGTGTAGCTTGTCAAGACTAGTTCTCTTCCTTTTTTTTGGCTCGTGCAAATTATGCGTCTTTTGGCCTTTCTTTGGCCTTCCTTTTTTGTCTCCCTTGTGATGGTTCCAACCATTGATCTTTTCTTGGATTTTTGTTTCATTTTAAGGGTTGCATACCAACAACACATCCAACTAATGTGGTTATAAACACCCCACCCCATTGGACTAAAAGGGGGCAAAACCAACATTAGGCTTGGGCGGTTATTTGATTATTTTTATAACCTTTAATTTTAGTTTTTGATTTTTTTTTGAATTTTTTTGAAATCATATAATCTTCGACTATGCTTTTGAAAATTTTCAAAATTTACCGTTGTGAAGATCATGAGCTCAAAAAATTGACTCAAATGATCATGTGTTACTTCATAGTTGATACCTTGGCTCTGGTTGAGTGGCAGTGCTTTCATCATTCGAGGACATGGTGTTGTCCCATGCCCCAAAATTTGGTAACAATATAAAGCACTAATTACAAAGTTCTAACACAACCATGTAATTAAATGTAACTATCATGGAAATTGAAATGTGAAATGCTTGAGAGAACATACTGTAAACAAAATTCAGTTTCTGTAATCACTAATGTTAAATGACAAAGTAGAGGAAAAAAAAATTGTATATTGCAACTCGCAGCGGTGCTGCAATTCACGGCAGCGCTACAATTCGCGGCAACGTTACAAAAGTTGTAGCTCGTGACGATGCAACAAGAGCTATAGCTCACGGCAACGTTGTAGCTTATGGCACTACAATTCGCGACATTACAACTTGCGGCACCATTGCGTTGCTTTACAGCGATGGTGGGCAACACAGAAGAATTTTTTTATTTTTTAAAATTTTTTACTCAGCAACTTTAAGAGTCTTCAACCACCTCTTCTTATGTCTTTGTGCATGAGAGAAAGAGAGAAAAAAAAAAACTTTGAAACCTACTTCAAGATTCGTCATTCCTTGTTTAATCTCGTTCTTCCCAACTTTTCCGATCTTGGTGTTGTTAGTTGGCAAAAGTGTAATAGCATAAACTTCCTCTAACAGCCACAACATTAGCAACAACAACACCAATAGCAAAAAGAAATTCAAGAACTCAAAGCCACAAAAAATCTGCCATTTTCAACATTAAATAACAAAGAATAGTTTTTCTAAAATTGAATTGCAAAGAAGGAAAGAACATGTAGTGTATGTAAATGGTGGCCGTGTAATAGCCACCGTGAACATCTAGAAATCCAATATAACTATGGAAGAACTTTCCTTGACAAAGGAATTCTGAAAAAACTAAAAGAGAAGGTAAAGGTTTAACCTTTTATACAGCCACCAACAAGCTAAAACCCTAAGCATCTAATAGCGTACAATTACTTAAGAACGTATAATAACCCTAAAAGGCATGATGGGCATGCTCGTAACCAGCCATCATGTATGAGGCCATGTACGAACATGACACAATAATGATAGGTTGTGGAATGTGAATGTTAACATGTGGTAGTATAAGTACAAATTGTTGAAATAAAAATAATTTTTAGTCATATAAGAAACTACAAATGCCAAAAGAAGATCAAAGAATGGTGGGGTCGAAACCTAAGAAAAGGAAAGAACATCTTTTATGTGGAAGAATTCAAAGAAACATTCAAAGAAAAAGCAAATGGTAGATTTAAAAAAAAGAAGCCTTTAGCTACAGCACCAAGAAATGATAGAAGAGGAGGTAAGTTGAATGTTACCAATTTTTCATGAGAAATGAACATAATTCCAAAGTATTTCAAACTTTTAAAGCACTCTTTTACATATTCTTTCAAGGTCTTTGGTGTCATAGATTTGTTTGTTTCACATTTCCAAGCTGAACCATCTTCAACTTAGACCAACAAACCCAATAGTTAGTTTACTTTTTCATCTTCATTTTAATTTCAAATTTTATGTTGACATTAGAAAGATGATATTGTTTTCTAGACTTTGGAAAAACTCTTGAATGAATGTTCACGCTATGGCCTTCACGACAACACTTGAACTCCAAATGTGCTCAAGTTGGATAAGAAATTTCACTATTATTTAGAGCTCTCGAATGCTCATTGGAGCTCTTGGGTGCAACGCAAAGCACCCAAGAGCTCAATGGATCTAATTGGAATAATATTAAGCGGTCAATTTCTTGAAGAAATTAGGTTTCTTTAGGTTTATTTCTAGAATGTTCCTTTAAAGCACCTTAGATTTCAAGTCACTTCTAGGTGTTCTATGAACGCCCATGACAAGCACACCTCTAGGGTGCTCAGTCAGCATCAACTAGGAGCTCCCAAGATGAGCCACAAGATCTAAGATCTACAAATTCGAGCCCACAAAACAAAAGCGTTCATACAAGCTTCTAGAGCTCTTAGGTTCTACATTGTGCACTTCAAAGCTCAAGGAACCTCCTTGTAGTAGTATAAGGCAATTGATTTTTTAAAGAAATCAAGTTCTTGTAGGTTTGGTTTTGAAGTGATCTTTTAGAACATTTCTAATTTCAAGTTGCCATTAGGTGCTCTACAAGCATCCAATAATAGCATGCCTCCAAGGTGCTCAATCAACACTGACTAAAAGCTTCCAAGATAAATTATGAAATCTGAGATCTACAAATTGAGCTCGTAAAGGAGAAGCTTTCGAATGAGCTTCTAAAGCTCTTGGGTTCTACACAATGCACATTAGAGCTCAAGGAACCTTAAATCTAAGCAATTGATTTCAACCAAATTCAGGTTTCTTTTTGTCTAGTTTTAGGGTGTTTTTAAAGAGAATGTCTTCAACTGCCAAGGCACCTTTGGGTGCTTTACAAATGTCTAGTACTAACACGTCTCTTGGGGTGTTTAGTCAGCAATAACTGAGTGGTCCAAGCTAAAACATAAAAATTTGAAATCATTGAATTAGTCTTCTCCTCCACCAATAAATCATATTTTGTGCAATTTAAAAACATGCAGAAGGCAATCACATTAGTGCGAAAGTCTTTTTCACTTGGGGGTTAAAATTTAAAATGAAAGCTTAGTTTACCCCTTAAATTCACAACCAATCTCAAAAGTTTCCTACAAAAACACATTTAAAAATTTCCAATCAAAGTCTACTTTAGACTAAAAAAATAATTTTAAAACCCAAAGACTTGGAAATGAATTTTTTTTGGAAAAGAAAAATATGAGGAGAAGGAAAAAAATTACTCATGCCCTTTATCAAATTCCAAGCCCAAAGTTTGAAAACAAGTTGCAAGTAAATTTCTTGTTTTTGGCTTCCGATTTTCAACACCCAATGTTGAAGGTCAAGAGCAAATAGTCTTTTTTTACGGCCTTCCATCGAGTTCAAAGCTCAAATCAAGGAACTCCACACATGGCCAAAAAAGAAGAAGTTGATGTTTCTTTTAACCTTCAACATCGAAAAGTTGGCTAGCGATGGGGGAAAAAAAAAAAAAAGTTCAAATTTTTTAAAAATTTCTTTTGGCAATTGCCCAAGAAAAACATGTTGATGTACTCTTGGTGTCAAAAATACCTCGGTAGGTTTTCTTGGGCAATTGCAAAAAAAATAATTCAAAAGTTTTTTGAACTTTTTTTTTGGGAAGAAAAACATGCCAAATTGCTTTTGGCATTGAAAATACCTCGGTAGGTTTTTCTTGGGCAATTAAAAAAGAAAATTAAAAAAAAACTGAGCTTTTTTTTCCCATTTGCAAAAAAAAACATGTTGAGCTCCTCTTGGTGCTGAAAATACTTTGATGGGTTTTTCTTTGTCCTTTTAACTTCTTGCACCTCTTCTTCTTCTTCCTCTTGATGTTTTCTGTCTTCGCAATTGAATTTGGTTATAAGAAAAAATCCTACCAAGCTAATATTAATGTCGAGAATAATTCAACAATTTTTTCCCCCATTTTTCCTCCTCCTCTTCTTCTAATTCTTCTACTTTTGCTTAATACAAACCCACCGAACTATTCTTGGCACCAAGAGTAGCTTGGCAAGATTTGCATATCCAAGCTTTTTAATTTTTTTCTTCATCTTCAATTCTTTCTTCTTTAACATTTACTATAGAAAAAATACCCACCAAGCTACTCTCAGCACCAAGGGTAGCTCAATGAGTTCTTTTAATCACCCATTCTTCCTCCTCCACTTCTTTTCCCATTTTTTTTTTTCTTCTTTTTCAACTCCTATTACTCGTTAAAATAAACTCGTCGAATTATTCTCACTACTAGAATTCCAAGTTTTTCAAATTATGCACATTGATTGAAAGGTTGTTTTTGACTAAATAATATGTATGTTTTGACTAATTAATTTGATTATGATGACTGATTGACCATATGTCAAATAACCACCTAGTCAAATTTGACCTCAAAAAAACCACTTCAATCAAAAGGACTATGTTTTAATCAATATGGCCAATTATAAAAGGGTCAAATAAACAAGCTTAGTCAAAATAACTATTGGTTTTGTAAAAAACCTAACCCACCTACCTATCAACCTATATTTTTTCACCTACCCAACTAACCACACGGTTACCTACCTACATTTCAAATCACCTTCCTATAACCCATTTAGCCATAAGGTTTTTTTACATTTGACCTATTTTAGCCAATCATTTAAGCCAAATTTAACCATTATATTTTAATATTAAATTTGGCCATTAAATTTAATTAGTTAGATTCAGCCATTAAATTCAACTTAGGTTTAACCATTAAGTTCAACTTAAATTTAATCATTATGTTTAGCCATTATAATTAATCATTAAATAATTTGAACCACTTAGATTATATTAACTAACAAACCATTTAATCATTATATATGGTTAACCATTAACTATAATCATTGAATTTAATCATTTGATAGGTTTAACCACATTATGAGAAATCATGTCCACTAAAACCACACTACCCTGCAATTAAAACTCAAAAAACAACTTGTATACAATTGTTATGCAACCATCCTTTAAGTATTATAACTATTGTGCAATTCTCCCCTTAAAAATATGATGTATTGATAAATAAATTACCACATCAGAAAATTAGTTAGTTGTATTATAGTTGTAAATGAGTTGAAAATGGGTCTTTTATATGATAATTTATGCACATTAAACATACATATGTAGTCAACCATGTTTGATTTTTCAAGAATTGCATTATTATTGCATGTGGCAACTACTTTAAAACTATTGTAAATGTGTCACTAAAATAATAACTATGTTGCAACTATTGTATAATGTACATACATGTGATCATGCCATGTGTCCACATCTCCACCACCCATTATGGGATACATTTGCAACTAGCTTTTAATTATGATTCCCATTGATACGATTAGTATGGGCCACTAGTGTGCCACTATTAAAGTACTATTATTCAATTATGTTATGACTATAATACAACTACATACAACTTAATAAGGATACATATTCATCAATTATTTATATCTTTGTCATATGTGTTTCATTTTGAGTAATTTAAAATGTTATGGAAGTGATACCTCAAGTTTTAGAACTCATCTTTGAAGTGTAAAGGAAAATGAGTAATGAAAAAAAAAAAAAAAAAAAAAAAACAAAAAGTTTTCCAACTTACAAAATGCATTTGTTTTTTCTTTTTTTTTGAGCCCCTCCTACTTTTAAACCTCATAATTTTCTTATTTCTTATTCGTTTTATATGATTTAAAATGTTGTAGGAACACCATTTAAAGTTTTACAAATCATTTTTGAATTTTAATAGCAATAGAGCAACATACAAGGAATTTTGTGGGTGTTTGAGAACTAGCCTTTGTAACATTTGGTGGTTTTTTTTTTTTGAGTTCTTGGCCCCCTCTACTTTGACAGGTTTAGGGTTTAGGGTTTAGGGTTTAATTAACTTTGAGGGGCTTAAATTTTTTTTAGACACAAAAAAATGAAGTCCTCCCTTGGATCTAGCCTACCTTGAGCGTTTAAGTGTTATAGTTACAACTCAATTGTAATTAATGAACAACTAAAATATTTAACTCATATGCTTCGTCTTCAAATCTCATGTTACAAACTATATAAAAAAAGGTTTTTATTTATGTTTTCACATTAAAATACATGTGCCATTTTGGTATGAACTGAAAAAAGTTTAACCTAAAGGTAAAACTTAAAATAAGAAACAAAATTTCATGATTATTCTTTAGTGCATTTAGTCTTGTGTTTTCTTACCTACTTACCAACCTAGGTAAATAAGTAGGTATTACTTTTCTACCTACCTATGTAGATAGGTAGATAGGTAAGGTCCTAGGTAAATATGTAGGTGTGTAGGTCTTAAGACCTACCAACCTACCTAGCTATGGTTATGTAAGAATTAAGGTGTTTTTGCCTAAGCCTTCTAAGTCTGTTTAAAGACTTAATGTTGAAGACAAAAAAATGAGTATTGGCAACTGCTTGATTGGAATGGAAGAATATTGAGATGTCCATATTGAATTTCATTCCAAATTATCTATAATGATTTAATATGTGATGTAATATGAAATAATAAAGTTTTATGTGAGAACTTTCCTTCCAAATCACAACCAAATTTTAAATAAAGACTTTTGAATGGCTAGAATTGAACCATATTTTCATAAGTCCTTAGAGTTTTTGTGCTTCCTTGATTTTCAAAAATGAAATTCACAAATGCATATTGTTGGAACCTCTACTTGGGCTCCTACTGATGTGAACTTTATAACTTTTGGATAAAAGCACTTTGGGGTGGATAAAAAATGACACATGGGGAATTTTCAATAATACATTTTTGTAATTTATTTTGATAAATTATGCCAAAAAGTTACATTTTTAACATCTATGTTCAAGGAAAAATAATTAGCTTTTCTAGAATGTAATTACATGAACACCTCATAAACATCCAACAATATAAGGTTTTTGAAAAAAAATGTATGAATTTCACAAAAATTGTGTCCAAACACCAAAAGGAAAATCAAAATTTGTGATTGGTGATTAATTATTTGTTAATCATGAATGACATTTTACAACTATTTTCACATTAGTTGCAAGTGAAAGCACACTACAGTGGCCAAAAAATGTAGTCACAAATATTGTTTTTTGAAGTTGTGCAACTTTCAACTTCCACCAAGCCAATATCAAAAGAGGTTTTCATAAATTATACTCAAAATAAAGTAGTTCAATAGCAAAATAATGAAATTTTCAAAGGAAACTACATTTTTGGATTAATATTAAATAGTAAAAAATATATTTGTGAGAATTTATTGTTGTCATGATATACTGCAAAGTGCAAATATATTTTTTAAATGATTCAAATAAATACAAAACTTAATGAAATTCTTAGTCATATATTGAATATGAATTGGTTGTACCATTTCAATTACAATTGAAAAGTTTGACTCATGTGATGTCATAAAAAACATTTGGACAAATTTTTCATTCAAACTAGCATAAGTGTGTTGAAAACAAACATTACGTTGAAAATTTACCTTCATTTGAAAGATGACAAGAGGCCTTTGTATTAAAATTGAATTTATATGTTTATCAAAACTCTAGATGAAATCAAAGAAAAACTACCCCCAAAATATACCAAAATATACCCAAAAAGAGTACATTTTTTTGGTTTAAAATGGCCCCCCTAATGTGCTTTCACCCTTGCCTAAAAAAATCACAACTAATAATTAATTGCAAGCTCAGCATGATGTAAGAGATGACATCATCAATTTTTGAAGGAAATTTGTGGTCAACAAATACAAGGTACCTTTTGACCAAATCATATAAATACAAGTTATGTGACAAAAATATGCAACTAAAATGCGAATACTTTGGTAACCTATAAATTTTTTCCATGTGGCAATTTGTGAAATTATAGGTAGATAGGCCTAGGTAGGTAAGTAGCTAATTAACTAGGTTAAGCCATGTGGCACATAAGATAGGCTAGGCCAGTGGACACCTAGGTAGGTTAAATAACATGACACCTAGGTTAGCTAAGCCACATGGCATGTCCTAGGTTAGCTTAAGTCACATGGTGCCTAATTTAAGCACCATGTGGCAAAAAGAAAATTGGTAAAAATTTATTCACCACATTTTGAGAAAATTCATTTAAGTTTTTGGGTAGTTTTCCTTAAGTTTCTACAAACATGTTGCCAACTAATGTTAAAACTAGTTTTGGATGATTGTAAATGATAAACTACATTTGAAAAATGAATTAAAAAATTGAATGAAATATGTAAAACTAATTTAAAATAAAATTAGGGAATATGGTGTTTAAAAATTATAGTTTAAATTATTTTAGACTAGTTCTTAAACAACTAAATTGAACTAATGTTGGGTGGGTACCTAATTGGAGCTTGGTTAAAATTACTAGCTCTAATTTTGATTATTAAAAATATAATTGGAACTCGGTTTGATTTTTCAAACTAATTATTCTAAAAACTTGGTACCAAAACCAAAATTTATTATTTTGAAAAATTGGACTTGGAATTGCATTTCTAGTTCCATTTATGTGTGGAAATATTGGAGGCTAGAATTAATAATTTTTAAATTAAAAAATAAATTGGGGTCTTACTGAATGTTAACTAGTAGTTAATTGTTAGTTCTAGTCTATGTTACCTAGAATTGGGTTTGATTTTCAAAATTGGCACCATAACTTTTTGTTTTGAAATTCTAGACTAATATTGGCCAATTATTGAGTTTTGACCCATTTATCAACCCATTTATTAATAGCAAGTACCAATTAGTTCTTGACTTCTTTTATAATGGGTTAAATTAATAATTGCATGGTATTGAATTTTTCAAAATCTAATAACCTACCTACATGACTTGATTATCATCCAAGTTAGTTATCAATATTTAAACATTAATCCAAAAAGTAAAATAAATAAATAAATAAATAAATAAAATATATATATATTCAAAGTTATAACTAGTGTAGAGATGATAAGTTAATCAATAGTTATTAACGAGTCATTTGATAATCTATTTGATATCCAATTTTTTTGATATTGATATTGTTAAATTGTGTGATCCAAAAATTTAAAAAACAAAAACCTACTCAACTATTATTTTAAAACAAATTGCAAAGATTAATCCAACACCCAAAACTCGAACTAGATATGTTTGTAGGCAAAATTGGAATCAAAATTGGAATTGTTCCCATTTAGTTTTTCAAAACTAGAAAAAAAAGTTCTTCATAAAAGTCAAAATTGCCCAACATCGATTTAAACAAGGTGTTTTGAAAAATAAAATAGTCACTGCAACGGGCATTCCATTTTTTGAAACACCATGTGTAAAGAAACACAATGAAAAATATGTTTCACAAGTTTTCTCCTATTACACTAAAAGAATTGTAGGTCTTATGACCTTGTAAAGTAAAACCATATATCACCAAACACCCATTGAGTGAGTGAACACCCAAGTAGTTCAAAAAATGATTTAATAGCAACCACCCACTAGCTAGTAAGCATGAAATGATGCCCAAAAATCGAATGGCCTATTCTTAAAATTCATGATTGGCTTTTAAAACCTTCCATCCAAACAAGTCAATTTTGTGTTTGTTAATGGGTTTCAACATTCCCCTAAATGCCAAAACATGTGCTTGGTAATGGGTAATTAGACTTCACAATCCTCATTTTTTCACAATTATGAAAGCAAATTGTTTCCAATAAAATCAACATTGTTTGGCAATAGGAGGGATGTTGTTTATGTATGAAGTCTAACATATCCAATTATAGGATGCACTTGAACTACACAGAAAAGGATGTGTGTTCATAAGAGGTTAGAATTCTTTTTTGATCCCTCTATTTTGGGAGACTTTATGTTGCTATTTCAAACTCAAATGAAGGTTTGTAAATGGTTATAGTGTTGTCAAGTGAAGGGCTACAAAGTCCCTTTGAACCTCTAGAACTTAAAGTAATGGGAGAATGAACAAATGCTTTATGAGAGTTTAAGTGTTTGCTCAGTAACTTCTTATCTAACCTAGGAGGTTCATTTCTGCCACATTCCAAAAAAAACCCCCAAAAAAAAGAAAAAAAAATGCATAATGGGAAGCTTTTAGGTCATGAGACACTAAAGTTGCATGTGCATGGTGTATAAGTCTTAATTTGTTGGCACCCAATTGTTTTGATCTCATGAACTTTAGATGCACCATTTTTACAAACTTTCCAATAAGCCTTGGATAGCATGATCATCGCAACGTGTGAAGTTGTAGTTCATAATCTACAAATTAATCATATAGCTAAAAACCAACATAATTTAATAATCTAGTTAACTGCTACAATTCTCAACCTATACAATCAACTAGCATGGATATGATCCCCAGGGTGGCAACTCTTGCATAATAAGCAAAGGTCTGCGGCATAAGAAGGCTAATTAGAGCTTATGGACAAATTATTATAGATGACTATAAGATTATAATACTTCATAATAAGATTTTAATGATTTGAAGCTAGAGCTAAATTTTATAATAAAAATGCGTACCTTGATTAAAATTGTGCAAGTTAAGTTGCTTGTTTCCCACTTTAGTGACAAGTGGAATATGTGAACTAATTGTTGGCAACATGAATGCTGATTCCAACAAAAGTGTAGTTGTTGGACATGCTTGTGGTGAGGTTGATGCAAATGTATTTGTGTTCCTTTTGCCGTTGTCTTCGCTGCTCATTCTTCACATAGTTGTCCAAAGCATTCTTATCCTCTTGTGCTAACAAAAAGTCTTCTATTTTTACATCTCCTGTCAAAACAGTTAAGCATATAACATGACTCAAATTAACAAGATCAATTTCATGACCACCATAACTACCATATGAATAATGAAGATCTTCAATTTGTTTGTAATAATTTGGTAAAATTTTGATACCTTCTTTATTCAACTAAACAAGCCTCACATAATCGACATGCCCACCTTTATCAAGATGTTTTATAATTTTCTATATATGTCCTAAGTACCAAATCATCATCTTACCTTTTTCCATGATTATACCAACATCATCAAAAAGACCCACCTCTTCAACTTCATGGACTTCTTGTGTAAAAGAACCTTTTACACATGTTCTAAAATGTATTTGCCTCAACCTGTCCAGTGGTAACTTAGATGGTGTATGGGCATTTAGTTCAGTTATGAGCCTCATTTTGAAATTGACCCCTTTTTTGGCACATCAATAATTGACAATACCTTAGTAGCTTTTGGAATTTTTACAACATTAAAGGAATTTGAAATACATCCTTCAACTTCATCTTGTTGTTCCATGTCCAAAATAAAAGTTTTCATTAACAAATCAAGTTCATTAACAAAAGTCTCATGGGTGCAAACACAATAACATGAGCCACACCCACCCCTTTGGGATTGCTTTGGATTGGTTTATTTTTGGAATATTTCACAAAAAGTTTCAATTTTTTTTTTAAAAAATCATGATAAAATTTTTTTTTATAGTATTTTGATAAGCATTGCATTAATTTTTTTTCAAAATATGTCATTTAGAAAAGAATTAAAATTATTAAACATCTCCTTTTACTATTTAAATGCATTGGCTATAATGTTTTATTAGTGTTTTTTCATATTTTTTTATTCATTTGATTAATTTCAAATTTATTCAGAAGTTCCCATAATATATTATGAATGTTCATATAAGTAAATCCTACAATTTCAACACGAAATTAAATTACATTTTCAATAAGATGGAACATCAAGCATTGGTTGCACTTGTTGTGGTTTGTGTTACCATGATTACACCCCTATCATCTCTTGAACAAGACTCATGATCTAACACAATTCATAAACACATCATTTGCAACCACATTCACATCTTCATTGACTTCTAAAAAACAATAATCTATGATGTTTAATGAATTTGTAAATGATGAATTCGAAGGATTTTCTCACTTATCATGAAATAAAAGAACTTCTTTCATCTCAACATCTAAAGCCCTATCTTGAACTTCTTTAAAACCAACCAACCGAGCTTGTTTTAAAGCTCTATTTGAAATTGAATCATAATCAAAATGATTAGGAAAACAAGTCGCATTACCTTCACACCAAAAAAGATTTCATCGTCTTGATTCCATAAACAATGGACCATCTCCTTCAAACTTTATTTGCTCAGTTCACCTTATGTGTGAAGTTTTCTCAATTGCCTCCCCAATACAAAAACTATGTTTATTTTTCACATGTTGTCCAAGAAAAGAGAAAAAAATTTCACAACAATTTGAACCAATTTTATGTAAAACAATAGGCAAGTTAGGAAATAAACCTTGCATCATCATAATATGTAAAATTCTTGAATGACAAGAAATCAAACAATCGATAATGGACTCTTTGAGGTGCAAATTCTTTAAAGTGTCGCAAAATCTTGTCAAAACATCACCTTTTTCTAACTTTTTTCCTAATCCTTTTATACAATGTAAAGACACATTTATGGATGATTATGATGGTATCTAGAATTGTAATAGTCTAAAATATACTCCTTCTAAAAATTTTGACAACTTTTGATTCAATATTTTTTTATGGGGATCAAAATATAAATTAAAAAATGACTACAACAAGGACTAGGCCCTTTTTGTCACGTGTGGTACACCTTAAAGGATTTTCACCCTTTAGTCAACCAATTATCTTGCAAGTTGTGTCCATGTTGAACATTATGAATATATTTAATTCCAAAATAAATCATATGCACCACAAACGATGATAATTCCATTCATTCTAATGGAGTTCCTTGACCATAAAAAACTTCCCAAAATGCCTAGATAACTTGAAGATGTAAAATTGTACCTTTGACATGCTCTTGAAATTGCATTCTTTCATAAACAATACATTCACTAATTGTTTCAAAACATTTTCTTACCTTAGGAAAAGCAATTTGTTGTACGATTGGAAAATTCTATTTATCCTTGACATTCATGTCTTCTTCCAATAATCCATGTTGGTATTTGTTTATTTTTTCAAAAATTAACAACAAATGATTTTTGCTTGCCATATGTTTACCCCAAAACACAATTTTTGTTGCTGAAAGTAAAGGATTTTGAAGTTTCTTACCCACATGCAAGGGGTCTTGCATCATTATTATTGGGGTGTTGTCCACCATCTTTGCACAATCAAAACCTTGAACTTTTAAACCATAGATCCCCTTGGAAATGTTATCCAACATTAACTTCTGCCACCTACTATCCCATTCGAAGCATGACCTTGCAAAGGGCTTATACTTGAACTTTTAAATATTTCTTGTGTAGCTTCCATATCAATTCCCATTGCCTTTTAACCTACAAGTGACCAAACTAGTTGCAAGTACTCAACAATCAATACATTAATCTTGCCACCCTACACAAGAAGGTTAACAACAAATACACAACACATTGTTCTAACTTGTAGAATTTCAAAAGCTTTGATATTAGGTTGATGATGGATTGATATAAAATTTGCATTGATGAATTGGATGTTGAAGTGAAATTTGGAATCCACAAACCCCATCAATCGTATCCAACCTCCTATTCCATGTGGCAAGTTCAATGCATTTTGTTTCATCTTCTCCACATTCAAAAGGTATTGGCACTGAAAGTCCCAATTTTTTTTTACATTTCTTTAGAATTAAACACATGTAACGAAATGTAAATTCATTGATACCTATAGAATATACAAATCCTTCCTTACAAAAATTAGACCTAGTTGTGTTGAAGGCTAATCTTACCAATTTTTGTTCATGAAGTTGTGCACTGATGAAACTCCAAAATTTTGTAAAACTTCAAACACTTTAATTATACTTGCATGATACTACTTCCCATTTCCCTTACCACCATTTCTATGGAAAAATAGAATATTATAAATAATATCCATAAGTAAATTTAACAGTACAAGATGTTCTTCAAAAGCTCTTACATTAAAAGCTCTCATAAATAATTCAACAATTTTTGGAATTAGATCCTTTAGCTAAAATAGATTGGAGCTTTATTGAAAAGTAATTTCTTGATTTTATTACCCTTGTCAATGTAGAGTTTAGTAAAAACACCTAATCATTTGCTTCATGGCATTTACTTTTCCACCTTCTACAAGATTTGATAAGCTTTTTTTTAAAAGCATGTCCCACCTACTACCTTGTTCACATTTTCGTTCAACTTTTGGCACTATCATGGTATTTAGTTGACTTGCTTCTTTCTAAAAATTTGGAAAACTAGGAATTAAGGAACATTTGTTACAAAACATTGTTGAACATTCAAAGTGACAAAATGTACCTTCAATTTGAATTATTTCATTTGTTAAACCCAATATAATATGTTTATAATTAGGTTTAGCATACCAACCTTTACCAATCATGTGATCATTCAACAAAGGATGAACATCAATCAAATCATCTTTTATGCTAATGAAATAGTTATGGAATTCATGAAAAATTTGTTGTTGACAATATGAAACCAAATCATTATGAGGAATATCAACAATTTTGGGTATATAAGAAGGAGGATACTTAGTTTTACCTATAAGAACCCCTTTCGTAAAAGAGTTTTGAAGTGTCATTTGGATGCCAATAGTTCCAATTGCTGCCTTGTTTTTCTTAACCAAAACATGTGTTGCACCTCTCACATGTTGTCCAATAGTGTCCACCACCCCAAAAGTGCCATTGAAACTACAAAGTGTGCATTTCCAAAACTTTTTGTCTATCAATTCTGCACCTAACACAAGTTTCAAAACCAAAATACAATGACATGATGTGAGATGCAAAAAGAAAAAAAAAACACATGAAAAAAAAACTTTATGTTCATGGAAAATATCATTTACCTTTTATAGCATATTTGATCACCCGATCTTCTCTTTGCTTCATGGTTGCCTCTACCTTCTCTTAGTCTTCTCAAGCCTCCTTTACTACATTAATTTTCTTGTTTTGGTACAACTTTAAATTCTTCTCATGAACACTATCAAATCCACAGGCTTTAGGGGACAAGTGAGTTTTCCAATTCAAGAGGTTAAATGATGGATTGATACTTCTTTTTTCCCCACATGGTACACAATACATCACCCACTTCCCCATGGTTTTTTCTCATGATTAATTTGTGGATAATATGGACCTTGCTTTACAAATCCCCAAAGTGAATCCTCCTCACATTCTTTCCAATTTTTCATCAATCGTGATGGCATTACCTTGTCACAATAAGCCCTCAAGATATGGAATTCCAAATCATCTTGAATTTTTTCAACTTCTAAAACATCATGTTCTAGAAATTCAAGGTTCATCTTTTTGAATCCTTCATTTTCAGAGCTTCCATGAGAAAACATCTCCTTAAGACCATGCCCTTACTTATGGAATTCTGGACATGAAAGTCCTATAGTCAAATCAATGTGAAGACCAATGGTACTTGCTATTTGAGAGCACATAGTGGGAACAACAATAAAAGATGGTTTTTTATGGAAGTTTTGATGATGCAAGCAGCGAGAACATTTTTTTCAATCTCTTGTAAGCTTAAGTAACTTTGGAAGCCACAATACTTCCCTTCATGTTTCTTTTGGCATGGTGCAAAATCTAAAATATCATTTTCTGGCCTAACTACTTGTGGCAATCATAACATCCACACAAAAGTGGATCATTCGATGATGATTCAAGGTTTTGATAGCCACAATTATCACCCATAACCACATTTTTTCACTCACCCCACTCCATTTGCAAAAATAATAAATACCGCCCGAATGAATCTCCCACACCTTGCTGAAATATGCCTTAAATGGGTATGAAATATCAATTACAGCAAATTAGAATGCATTCATCACCTCCTAACAACATGTCACTTTGAAAGTCACATCCTAAAATCATAAACTAACAATTTAATTTATGTCACAATAATGTTGAGTATTTAAAAATGCAACATGGTGTGGGCTGATTTATTTTGCAAACCACAAAACTATGTGACATGACAAAAAACACACAAAATATAGCTTGGAGAAAAGATAAAATAGAAAAACAACAAACGTGACAAATTATAATACGTATTAAATGACAAAAAACTTGATAAGAGAAAATCAAATAAGGAAAAAAAATTAAACCAACATTATAAGGAAGAAAACAAACAGCAATTTGTATGGATGAGGAAATAATTAGTGATAGATGGCTATGTGAACTTTAAAGGTTTAAAACCACATTCGGATTTGGTTTAAGACTCATGCTTGAAACACTTCCTTCTTTAACTCAACTTCATAATCCAAAAATTAATTACCAATATTAGCAAACGTTGGCCCTTAATCAACCTTGAGTGAGAAACTTGAGTTCCCAACACTTGGGTCCAAAATCCCAGCATGCTATTTTCGAAACCGAATGCTTAATTTGAACCCCATCTAAATTACATGAATTTTTCTTAAGAACAAGTCTACCACTTGAGGTTAACCGTTGTATAACACTGATTTTGGTACACATGTAACATTGGTTTTGATAAGCATGTACACAATATAAGGAAAAAACAAATCAGCTAATAAATAAAAGCAAGGAATGAGACAAACCATGCCACATGTATATAAGATGTCAAAACACCCAAAAGACAAAAGGTATAAAAAAGGAAAAAAAACAGCCAAAAAAAAAAGGTTAAAGAGTGAAATGCATACTAAATGTCTCAAGAAGATTTAGTAAATATGCTTGCTGCCCCAAGCTAGTAGCCCCCACACATCACTTGTTGTGCTTCTTGCCCCAAACCTAAAAGCAAAACAAACATAAGAAAAAAATGAGCCAATAAAACAAAATAAGGAATGAAACAAATTTGGATAACACATGTACATATTCTTTGCTCAAAAACACTCAAAAAATAAAAGGTATGAGAAAAAAATAGCAAAAGAAAAAGGGTTAAAAAGTGAAGTACTACTTCTTCCCCACACGTTGTTCAAGTGTTTGTTGCCCAAACCAAAGACCTTGTGCACATTCTTACTTCTACTTCTTTCCCCAAACTTGCCTCCTTACAAATCAACATTGAGCTTGTTCCCTAAATAAACCAACAATCCAAAACCTTGTAAAAGCAAATGTTGCATAATCAAATTTATTTATTTATTTATTTAATTTCAAAGATTATGCACATCAAAGGTGTCACATGCTTGTTAAACTAGTCAAAACTAGCCAAGATTTGAGCTTAGTTGCAAATCAAAGGTTTTAGATGAATGTCATATGCTGTTGAAGTGGTGAATGTGGAAGAGAACTTGGACTTCTTGTGTAGGTTATTTCTTCACCTTCACTTATTTACGGCTTACATAACTTTAGGGTTTACACCTTAATGGATAGATCTACACCCTCACTTAGTTAGCTCCTATTGCTCCCTATCTTTATTATAAAATACTTATTATAAAAATTTCAATATATAATAAGTTCTAAGAACTCAAAAAAAACATTAAGCCCTTTGGATGTAGACCCTTGTTTACGAAAAAATAAAATTACATTTTTAAAAATCACTTTTGAATATTTTTTTTAAAAATTCAATAAATTCTTTTTTTGTGCCATTAGGTGAAAGCATGGTAAAATATATTTTAAAAAGTTGTCAAAAAAATATCAATATAAAAAAAAAGTAGTTTTTCATGAAAACACAAGAAAGTAGATTCAAATTTTACTTAAATTTCATTTTGAAACTATTGAACCTTTAACTGGGTTTATTGTAAACTTTGAAATAATAAAAGTAGAGAATAAGTAAATTTGAAATTGATTGGTCAATATAGTGTTCAAACTTATTTTTTCATTAGAAAATTTAATAAAATATACATTTATGAACTTATAACATAAAAATCATTGTATATTCAAAGGCCTCACCAAAAAACAAATTTATTTTCTCTTTGACAAAATATACTTGACACATATTTGAATCAAATTTTACATTGTAAAAAGTAAGTTTTAAAAGCTACTTACATTTTAAAAATCTATTTGAAACTTAATTTTATAATACAAAATTAAAAAATAAGTACATAATAATGAAGAAACTAGTATTCTGTTATTTATCTTTCAACTAAAAAAATTGAATATATAACAATTTTGTGATGGATTTTGATCCTATTTCCTTTTCACTTGACAAGGAGACTAGCAAGTACTTTAGTTGTACACTTTATTATGCTTTCACCCCCATTGAATTCTCTTCATTTTTTTTCTTTCTAAAGGTGCTATTAAAAACTACATCATAAAAAAGTTTAAAAGTTTCATAAGCATTAGAAATTATAATAAAAAGTTCAAACACCCTGAAAGAGTTGCCATCTGAATCCTTCTAATTTGCTCAAGCCGAATTTCACATTAGAAGCATGATCATGAGCCGCCAGCTAAAGTGTCCTAATTCCAAGGCGCTTTGTGACCGGCTTGATCCGGCTTGATCAGAATATGCACCGGCTGCCCTGACACAATCCCACCAATTGTCAAGAGTAAAGGGTTCAACCCTGAACCCTGAACCCTTCTGCTCATGGCTGGCGTAGTGTAGAAGAGCTCCGGCAGAGCTTCGACGTCATGACTCATGTCCAGCAGCTCTCGACAAACCTGCAAGCTTGGCGAATTTCTCTTGCATACCCTAGTGCACCTTCCTGAACATATCAACTCTTAACATGAATGTCAACCAAGGGACACTCGAAGCTATCAGATCTGCGTGTACTAGGCCGTAGTTCTAATTCCAGGCAAAGCGACTCAAGATCAGTGCTGATCCAGGACTGCAACTTGTTGCGGCTCTTTCGATAATTCCGCCGTCTTCAAGAGCTTTGCAATTTTAAGATTCTAATTAGGAGAATTCATACTTACCAATCATCTTCCTCATATTTCTGAACCTGCTCGAATTACCCGGGGCATACAATCACCAG
>Ga0209611_10002209_pt1 | contig 34160 bp, 25 predicted proteins | sample S1TSphgellanicum_3_FD_187693 | JGI IMG/M metagenome (GOLD analysis project Ga0209611, IMG submission 187693) | Host-associated microbial communities from peat moss isolated from Minnesota, USA - S1T2_Fc - Sphagnum magellanicum MG (SPAdes) (version 2) | ecosystem: Host-associated > Plants > Peat...
ATGTATATAGAAGTTGTCACGATTAAAGATTTTTTTTTAGGAACAACAATGCGACATATGATGTTTTCTTTGATAACCATGTTACATGTAGTTAACTCTTATTATTCATTTGGAAAAATATCCTTGGAAATTTCGTTCATATATGTTTTATATTTCTTTATAAGGTTTTCATTATGCATTTTTTAAAAATTAAAAATTATTTTGGTTAAAGGTATTTATATGGACCAAATTTTGATTTTGGAAACATGTTTTTATTCAAAGGTTGTGATCAATTGAGAAAAAACAATGTATACTCGTTATTCATCCAACCTTTCACAAAAATTTGTGTCATACATGCATTATTAATGAAATGTGTAATAGTTTTAAATTATTACTTGTCATGTATAAAGTGTTTGACCAAAATCAAAATTCAATTTAAAACAAAAATAATTTTAACGTAATTGCAAGGCATTCACGAGTTGAATGCATCACCATTTGCACATTAGTGTTTGGTTAAGTTTTTGTATCTTATTAATTGTTCATATGATGTTTTAAAAAAATTATCTTCAAAAACAGCATAAATTTGACACAAAATATTAGGTTCAAACCAAGAGTCACCCTCACTTCCACCCATTCCAAATAACAACACAGATAACCATAAATGTGCATCAATAAGGTGTGTAAAATGTCAATAGTAAGTGTAATAATAAATCGTTTTTATTTTCTTCAAATTTGAATCCCACACTTTGGTCAAAAAATAGCATGTTGTGACATAGTTCATTGTTTGAGCAAAAACTCCACTCCCTCCACTTTTGAAGATGATGATGAAACCATTATATCCTTACTTTTAACTAATAATTATTACTTTTGGCTTTAAAAGTTTTGAGAGCATAATCGATCTCAACTTGTTTCAAGTTCACAATATCATAATCACATGTCATAGCTCTATGGATATTCATACTTTATACAACTTGATTTTTTTTACCTTGTTTCTTCCATTCATTTTAATATCACATTATTCAAAAGATTGACATATTAAATGATCACAAAACATTCATTCAATGTTTTAAATACTTACTAATTTACTATCAAGGGAAGTTTGAAAAATGAAATTTAAGGTTATAATGTCATTCCAAATTTAGTTTTGCACTTTACATGTTTTGAATTCTCATATGGCATCAATGTTCATAAAAATTCCCACTTTGAACTTGTTTTGAAACTTGAAATAAGGATCCCTTGGAAGATTGCAAATTAACTTACTTACTTTCAAGCAAGGAATCATTTTAATGGTGTTTCTTTGAACACTTTTATTTCCATGTTAACTTCTTTCATCATGAAGTTTTTTTAGTAGTTTAGATCTAGGTTGTTTATTTGGCTCAATTCAAAAAAATCCATGGATGCATTTACATGATATTACCATATATTATACTGCCTGGGATGGGGTATTCTTAGTGTAAGTACTTATTCAAACATAACTTGAAGAATAATCAAATGTCATTTAATGTTCCTATTCAACATGTAATATATGTATGCAAGTATAAAACCATATGTGTGTGGGTGGGTGCATTTACATGATATTAATATGTTGTACAATATGCCTTATGAACATTCCTTATAGTTGGATGCAAGCATGTGAATAAGGCTCACACTAATCACAACCAATGGTTATTTTACATGTTTTTTAAATTGTAAAAAAAATGAATGTCAAAATATGTGAAGTATTCTTACAATAATGTTTGAAACATAACATTGTAACATCTTGATAAATTTGAAATTAATATAGTGAATTTGAAATACCCAAAAACATTTGTTAAAAATTGTAACCAATGCTTAAAAGCATAGTGTAAGCAATGTAACCATTACAAAATGATTAGGTGATTATGACAAAATTTTGGTACACCTTAAAAAATTTGGACCCAAAGTACTTTGTATTTTGAAAAAAAAACTTTGACACTATAGATTATTTATGTTTTTTAATTTTAAAATTCAAATGTGTGATTTGAAGACTCTTTTTAAAATTTAAAGATGTGCCACATGTTTATAAAATGAAATGGCTGAGGATAGGAGGAGAGAGAATCAAATTTAATTTTCAAGAATTTTTGGATTGAGATTTTTGTGTGTTTCACATTATTTATGTTTATGCATATTCATAAGTTGCATGGGTTCCCATGCTTTTTCAAAGACAACTTGGGGTTTTTCCTAGGTTGTTTAAGCTTTTTCATAAGCATCTTGGGGTTTTTAAAAAAGTTGCCCATGTTTTTTCATAGGCATCTTTGGGTTTTTCCTAGGTTGCCTAGGCCTTTGGACATAGCATGACCTTTTGGTTTCATGGGGCATTGGGCTTTCTTAACATATGTAGGTGGTTTATGTCACTTGGGCATGGGCTTGCATTTTTGGGACTAGGTATGGGCTTGTTTAAGTTTTTATGGTGAGGCATAGTCTTCTTGGACACAGGGTTAAGGTGATTCTTGCCTTCTTGGCATGGGCTTGGGCTTCTTGAATAGGGAATGGACTTGTCTAAGTCTTTTTGGTGAGGTCCCATGCTTTTTGAACATAGGGTCAACACAATTAGGGCTTCTTAGGTGTGGGCTTGGGCTTTTTTAATTGAGGAGGGGTTTGCCCAAGTCTTTTGGTGAGATCTCAAGCTTTTTGAACATGGGCTTGAACTTTTTAAACATAGGCTTAGACATTGTCCCTAAGCTCTTGGATAGGAGGATGGGCAACCACAAATGTTTTGAATTCAAGAGGCTATTGCTTCTTGGTAAGAGGCTATATCAATTCTAGCATCTACACTTGGGTCGAAATTTTCTTAACATATGCATCAAGGTGGCCCAAGCCTCTTGGGTATGGGCTTAGGCTTCTTGGACATTAACATGGGCTACTCCAAGTCCGATCAAAATCATAGCCTTATCATAAGCATGGCCTTCTTGGACAGGGGCCTAGGCTTCTTGAACACATGCCATTTTTAACACACTACCAAGTTAGGCCAAAACTTTATAGTTAAATGAAAGCCCACATATGGATGAAGACTTATGAAATATATATTTTTAAAAATACATAAATACGATATACAAAATTGTGAACAACCCAAGGCCAAATAGGCATAGATTTTAAAACCTAGGGCCAAATATTTGTGAACTTTTAGACCAAGGGCAAGTATTGCATGGGTTGTTAGACCCTGGGTCTGTTGTGGTGGCTGAAAAACCCTTACAGAACAACAGGTACAGAACATTCCAGCTCTTCTGGAACATTCCACCTCGATCGATTGGAGCATTCCAGCTCGATTCCAGATCGATTGGAACATTCTAGCTCGATTCCAAAACCCTAGGGTTTCAGGAGTGATCCAAGCGGCACCAAAACCCCAGGATTCTAAGCTTTTGCTCTAAGCGGCACAACGCCCGCCCTTGTCGGGGAGTTGTTGTCGTTCGTGCAAGTTTCTGGAATTTTGCACTGCAATAAGCAAGCAAGCAAGCAAGCAAGCAATCAAGGAAGTAAGTAGCAGTCTCTCAACATGGGCAACGCTCTCTCCTCCTGGTTTCACAAGGAGTCGCCATCGCCGGTGGTGCTGGTTCCACCTCTCTTCGAGCGCCCCTACTTCGCTACTCGTTCCCGGTACCTTTTGCCCATTGCTCTTGTCCAAAATCCCTCCTTGTTGTTGATGTTGATTATGATTATGGCCATACATGTGTTGTTGTTGTTGTCTGTTTTCAATTCTGATCATCAAAGTTGCATCGCATCGCGTCAGCATGTTGAGTGTCGATGGCCAAGTCGCATTGAACCTTTGCATGGACCTTGTTACTAAATTGTAGAACTTCAAATCCAGTAGCTCCTTGCATCCCAAATGTCATCACCAAAGATGATGATAAACCCTTGCTGCTGGAGATGTATTAGCTTTGTGAACTGATCGTCCAACAGTGTGGAAACTGGAAACCCTAAGAAGGGTTTATTGGATCTTGAGCAAGTAGAATGTCCTTAATCATCATCTGCTAAGGAGTTCCAGTCAGTATAGCTGCTGGCACAATAGTGAAGAGAGTGTGATCAGTAGTCCCTTACTGCACTTGGCCCACTCTCAGTCAGATCACATCTGTGCAAATGACCTATTAGGGCTGGTGACCTGCTTGCAGATGGTTGTACAATGGAGAGATTTCTGCTCAAATTCTGCTAGACTTGAGAGATCTAGACAACTATGGTTGTTGAATGAGATTGATTCTCAGATTTATTGTTGTAGATTCTTGTTGCAATCTGACCGGGCAGGTGGGTGACTTCCCAAGTCTTCAGGAGAGTACAGATTTGGGTCACTAATAATGCCTTCTGCTTTGATGTCTGGCAGTTGGGAAATTGTTCATCTTGGAATCTCTAATATTCAGTTGCAAACAGCTGCTGAGATATGGGTGTTTTTTGAGCACGTGCATCTTGAAGAGTGCTCCTTTGCTTTGCTTGGCACCTTTGGGATCTGTGGGAAAGGGCAGCCATAAAGCAGCATATGTAGTGAAAGGAAGGAAGGAAGTAAGTCTTTGAGAGGTATTCTTCACACTTAAAAAGGAAGGTTTGTGGGGAGGATTTTTGCAGGATGGCAGAGTCATCATATGATTTGCTATTTAGCAAGTTGGCACGAGCTCGCCTGTTTGAGATGTATTTTGAGGAAGCTGGGCAGGTGATGGCAAGTCTCATACTTCAACCTGCCGATGATCCGCGGGTGGATGTAACTGCTTGTGTATAGCTCCTTCCCCCTCTTGCCAAGTAAAATTCATGCTTGTGTTGCATCCTTGATTCCATAGGAAATTGTCATGGTGTGATGCTGTTTCGTTATCAGTGGAGAGAGCATATGAAACTTATCTTCAGGATCAAAATCCTCATGCTTTGTTCAGTGAGTTGTCAATATGGAAGAGATGCTGGGGTTCTGTGAGAGGGAAAAGAGATAACAAAGCTAAGGAGACCAGGAAGAGAGTGGGAGAGACTGAGAACTGCTGAAGATGTGGTATTTCTTTCGGTTTGAAGGTCCGAGCTCCTTTTGATGGAGAAACTCCTGAAGGTTTCACTGGAGAAGCTGTATTTCGGTGGCAGAGGTGAACTGTCTCAACTGCTTTGGACTCTCCTGCGAGGAAGTACAACTTGTTATTTTCCCTTTGAGATGACACACTGGTTAAAAAACTGCCATAACTTAATGCAAAGCCTGCTGATGACAACTACAGTAGGTCTCACTACAGGTACTCATTGGAGGAATTGAAATATGGCATTGCTAACCTTGTAAGTTTGTGTGCTGAAATGGGCAGAGATGCAATGGATCCAAATACCTTCATGGATGTCACTGTTACGAGCAGTGACAGGTAAGTAATAGATTTGCTTGTGACATGATGAGCAAAGTGTAGAATACATTGTTGAATATCAGAAGGTCTCAGAACATGACAGGGGCACTGCTTCACATTCACATTCACTGGGAAACTTTTATGCATTTTATGCATGAAGGGATATTGGTTCACTATTTCTGTTGAAGTGTCAGGTCATTGTTTGACTCCTTCGTGTGCATATCAGAACTTCGTGATGCTGATTTACATTTGCAGAATCAGTTGGAGGGAACAGCTCATGATCTTGAGAGTCTGTAGTGTGCCCCAAGTTAAAACATTATTGATCAATGTCAGACCAGCTGGAATTCTACTCATTTTTTCTCATGGCAATTGACTCTACTGAAGTGGCTTTGTGTTGTCACAGTCCCTTCAAATTGAGAGCATGTACATATGATGCAACAAGTGGTATAGGAGTGTTTACTGTACTCCCACTTGCACCAAACAAAAGGTCAACCTTTCACTAACATGCAGTGATGCTTTTTGTACGACCCTTCAGAGCAGTCACACAATCCATTATGTGACAGGTTTTGATTGGATCACAAACATGTCAAAATGAAATCTATGTTGGAGTTTTCCATTGTAGCTGGTTCTTGACAATTTAGGAGACTTCTTGATATAGAGAGTAAAGAGATGTCTGCTATTGATACTTGTCAACTAGAAGTTTTACATATTGGATTGGCCAAGTCAGAACTTGGTTGTACAATTAGTTCTTTAATTTCTCATGAAGACAGTTGAATCAGAGGTGCCTGCATTTTACATCTACCTTTTGAGAAGGCAACTGTCAGAGCCAGTGGCAGCTTAAGCAGGGCTTGAGACTAGAGTCCTTTTAGTCTCCAGGTGGGTCTCTTCCAAGGGGAGAAAGCAGGGCAGTGGGGAGTCAGTGAACCATGTTTTGACATATATACATCTGGATAGTGAAAAAGATTTGTGTTCTGGTGAATGCTGAGACAGGGTGGGTGCTTGAGAGCAGGGCCAAGGCAGCTGAGGATGCCAAATTGGGAGTTCGTTATGCCTCCGCCAATTTTACAGTAGGCACAACTGTATCACCTCTTCAATGTGAGCCACTCTATATGCTTTACATTATGAATATGGCTGCCTGGCTTGTTTCTTCAGATATTAAAAATAGCCAGTCTGTAAAGAGATGTATGTAGCTTGTTTATTGGTTGCCTTCTTCAAGTGATGATGAATGGGTTTGCTGGAACAGGGTTAGGTGCTCCATCAAATTCGTGGCTTCCTTCAGCTGTTTGGATGGCTGGGAAAGCCGGACCCATTTCTGCTGGTGTTCAGTTCAAAAGTGCTGGTATGAATTACTTGATGCTGGTAAATTTGTGAAGAAAGAAATGCCAGTCATGAATTGCAGTTGTATCATACCAAGCTGCTGCAAGTTCTATGGCATTTAGGAGTCCTTATATGTAGGCCTACCTGAATCCAGACGCTGTTGTTTACTACTGGAATTGGAGAGATACTGAATTGGTTAGGGTGCCTCTGTGAACACTCTTTCTTTGATTCAAAGGTATGGTTTTTCTCTTTTGTTACACTAAGGATGTGAAGTTGGAATTCAAAAGTGGTGAGTGTGCTCTATTGTGTATGCCAGATGTTCACCCACATGCTTCATGTCTAAGCTGAAAGAGAGTGAAGAACTGAAAAGTTGTGTTCGTGTGAGTGATGAAAGAGCAGGAACTCTTTGGAGAAGGCAACTGGAGCTACGCAGTGGATTACGGTGTGGGAGGCAAGGGTCCCCTGGATCCTTCCTTCAATTTCTGTGTTGAAGTCTGTGACAACTCAAAGGTCTGCTTCTCTTGACATGCATATCTTCTCTGGAGTTTCTCACCTCAAATACTTCATTGTTAGTGAGAAGGAACCTCTTTTCTCTGCAAGGCATTCTGAGCTGTTCTTCTGGAGCAAACATGCTTTCTAGGAGTTCCTGAATTGGTGCAAAAAAAATTAAATAAGAAAAACAAATGCCGATTTTCAGATAATAATACTTGTATCTCAAGTTTCCATGTGATAAGTTTTTCTGGAGTTGTTGTGGCCTATGCGAGGTGGTGAAGCACCAGACAGTCTAGTGCTGATAGAGGGGTGTGGTCTGGGATTGACTATGGGGATAAAGCTCATTGCATCCTACTATCACCATCTTGTGGTCCAGAGAAGGGTGAGTTTATATATTCTGCCTTCCCTTTATGACAGCTGTGGTGTGACTCCTTTGTGATCTGTTCCCAAGTGGTCTCTTCTAGGTTTTCTGGTGTTTTGATTGGTCTTTTGTAGAAGGAGGCTCTTCTGTCTGGAGATCAGTCAGTGCATTCTGTTCTCTCTTATGTTCTTTTGACAGAGGATGATATGGTTTTTTTGGTCATGTTATCTAACAATACCATGAATTGCAGGTGAAGAATCCATTTGAGCTTAATGAGGTGGTTGGTATCACCAACTATGTGGATCTTGGTTTTGAGTTTGAGCACAGGTGCAAGCTTTTCTCTTATCAAGCTTCTTCCTTGCTATTATCTCCAAAGTGGTATATGTTACATGTCAGTATTATACCAATAGACCAAGTGGTTGTGAGTCCAGTTCACCACTAGGCCATGTTACATGTTAACATGCAATAGCCAACCAAGCTATTAGCAGGGTTCAATGGGTGAACCTGTCATCAAAAAGAAATGTGGGTAGTGGGTACTGAGGGTTTAACCATGGAGGAAGAATGGGCAACCAGATTGCCCCCATTACTGTGGTTAAGAAGTGTCCACCTCTGAAAGGAAACAGTAGCTTTGAGGGTAAAAAGAGTCCCAGTCATGTATAGTTAGCAAACTTCATGTCATTCTTCTTTGTTGTTAGACATTTCATGCGTGCATCATCTCCTGTTCTCAGGGTTGAAATGGCTGTGAGTGCAGCTTGGTAGGACCTCCCAGTAAATATAGGAAGGACACAGGCTCTCAGCTTCCAAGACTGCAGGTTGCTGGTTCGTGGCAGGCGAATAAAAATGTGTTGATGAAGGTTTGTTGCATCACTCTTTTTTTCTCTGCATTGATGTTTCACAAGACATATCTTGTTCTCCTGAATCAAGGATTATCTGACACTTTCTCAGCTTCTTTCAAAAGGTCATGACTGCACTTATGCATTGTCATCTTACTTTCAAGTGTTCTCAAGTCTTTGTTGTGGAGATTTCTCTGCAATCTCATACATATGTTCTCCTGAATCTTCTCAGTCTGTATGTAGTTTGTTGACATCTTTGAATGAATAAGATGGGAGGTCTTTGTCATGGAAAGGAAATTCTTTCTATCAGGGGTTACATATTGTAACTAACCCATGTATGCTTGAAGCTAAAGAGTTCTTCCATAGTTGTATTTCTGTTTGAAGCAAATGGTACATCTCATGGAGTTAGGAGTGTTTGCGTGATTCTTCTTTGTATTTGTACTAGTCCAGTCCTATTTTCTTTGAGAGGCAAGCATTGTCAAGCAGTAGCCAGTGTACGCCAAAGGGGTATGTATGACCAGGTATTCAATCCCACAAGATGGAATTTCCACAACTGAACTTTGCTCTCAACTATACATATTTTTGAGGTGGGTGGTCTGTGGGGATAACCTTGCATGCATGGTGATAAAAGGATTTCAGCAAGTTCTATGTTTGCTGCTTCCAGGCAAAGTTGGGCTCAGGAAGCTCAGGTTTGGTGCTTATATTGAAGTCATGGTGGCAGCCATCAGTAACACTATCACTTGCTGGTATTCTTGTTGAACTGCATTTTACCTGCTTCATTTGGAGCTTATTTTCTGTAATTTTTTTCCAGGTGTAGATGTAATTGACTCTGCTCCCAGGAAACATCTACAGTACTGGAAGGATATTGTCTAAAATCTAAACATTAGAGCAAACAGAAGTTTAGAATGTTTTGTTAAAAATATGTTTACTTGCTTTGGATGGAGGCAAAGGTTGTAGGCTGTTAAAGCTAGAGGAGTTCATGCAGTTGAATACTTGAGATATTGAGCTTATGACAGTGGCCAGTCTATGGTGGTCTACTTGCAAAAACTTGCTCAATTGATCAGATTTCTTCTAGTCTATCCCTGTGCTTGACTAAGAGGCTCTGTGCCAATCCTTTTTGTATGTTGAATTGTCCAGTGGTGAAATTTCCGTTGGTTTCTTGCAGCTGTCAGAGATCATTTTCAAGGAAAGACAAAGCTTGGGTTTGGTCTTCGTGTTGAGAATTTTGGAGGTGTCAGGTGTGATTTTCTTTTCTTGCCCTTTTTTTTGGGGGAATGTTTTATTGGTTGTGATGACAGACTTTGTGTGTCGCAGAGATGTATATCAAGACTGCCTTGTCTGATATCAAAAGCCAGGTCCTTTTTCTGTGTCCCATCATTCTGTAATTTCCAATCCACCACACATCTCATCTGTGTCCCATCATACTAGAAGAGTCAGTAGACGCTCCTGATTGGGGTAGGTTGCATTAGGCAATCACTAAGATCACCTGGTCTAACTGACAATACAGGGGTTCACCAATTCCTGATTCTTGCAGATAGGTGGTCAATTGAGGATTCATGTTACTATGTGAAGGCTGTGCCCATCTTTTTCTGTTGTTGAAGCTAGTGGTGCTTAACCGGTTTGCTTTAGATGTTTGCACTCCAAAGCTGGTGAAAGGAGTAAAAGAAATAATTGGTGAACATGTTGGTGTGATGAATGCAGCTATGAAAGAGTGGACCCAAATTATGTGATGCTGACACCCACAAAGCAGCACATTGCAGAAGGTATCATGCGTGAGACAGGGAAGCGACCCATGCTTCAGCAAGATGGGTCGTCAGCTTCTCTTCCTGTTGAGCTTCGTCAGCCTGATGATGTGATGTGATGTGGGTGATTGTTTACATATCTTGATGCTTTCTGCTATCTTTTAGGGATAGGGATTTGCATAGCTGTATTTTCAGGTGGAAGAAGCAGCTTTACACAAATGGTACCTGCCAAGGAATTCCTCAAATTTCACTTCCAGCTATTAGAGATGACTTTCAGTGCTGGTGACACTGAACATGTACAGATATATTTTGTGAAATAAAGAGATCCTTGAGCAAGATTCTGTTGGACATATCTTTTGCATTTTACCTCGGGTTTATTCCTTCAACTTTGAAAGCATTTTTAAAGGCAGGAGTGATATTGTGGCCCTGGTGGCTACCTCTTTGTGCTGAGGTATATGTCAGTTTTTTTTAAACCTGTTCACTCCAGTTTTTGTAGAACAAAAAATGCATTTCCAAATGTAGAATGATTATTTCAGTTGATTGTCCACCAAATTCTAAAAGGAATTGTTGAGGCTCAAATGAACCTGCAAACAATGGGCATTGATTCTGCATTGACCATATTTACAAAAAATGAGCTACACTACAGACTGCAGACCAACAGGCAAATGAGTATCCAATTGTTGAGAGCTGAAAGGGATTCTTGGCAGCTCCTCTGGTGTCTGTACATGGACACCTTACACTAAACCCTAAGAAGCCTGCTGATTTGCATCTCATTAGGCTGTTTAGCCAATCTGCTAAAATTAGTAACAATGTGCATAGTTGCCTGGTGTTTTCTTTCATGGGCGGTAGATACGTTGAGCCCTGGTGACTTGGTGGCGACAAAAAGGACATCGGGTCACTGCCATTGAGCATCTATAGCACAGTACATGCCCACATGGAACAACTATTGTGTCTACCTCATTACTCAAGCAGACACGACACATCCATGCTGTGCGAGCTGCCTCTGCTTCTTTCACCGCCACCTCTGCACGTTCCTGTTACCAAAGTTGCAACAAAGCATCAGGTTAGATGAATTTGAACTTTCCAGTTGAACTTCACCAAGCAAGAAAATTCTAGATTTTGTACTAAGCAGATAAAGTCTGCTAGGGAGACACCTGACTGAGCCCTGAAATCATAATCAGGACACTGAAAGGGGGGGAGAGAGAGAGAAGACAACAAAGAAATATTGTTTCTGTTACCTGTTCTACAGACAAAGCAGTGTCAACAGCACTGAGCTGTTCTTGCAAAGACAAAGAGTGTTCAAGGAGAATTGATTGGTCAGAATCCATTGGCACTCCAGCAGCTGTCAACATATCCCTCACGGCCTGTACCACCTCTGCTGCTGGGACATTTCCTGTTTCTGATGGTTGCCTAACTGCTTCCTGTATTACACCAATTAAAATTCCACAAAGTCAATCAAACACTCTGCTGTCATGGTTTTGGTGGTATGACTACTCAGTGGTGCAATCTTAGGCATTCCTACACTTACAGAAACTTACAGAGGTGCTGCCTATGTCCATCTACTATTCAGAGCTGAAATGTAACATGCTGAGAGCCAGGCATTTTTTAACACTGGAAGATTGTAAAAGAAACACACCTTTTTCTGTGCTGCAGTCTGGGAACCAGGGCCTGCTGTTTCAGGTGGCAGCCGATGGTGATGAGGTTGTGAAGCTCCTGTCAGACTACTGACACCAGCATTCACATCCCTTTCAAGAGATGCAGCTGATGGGCTGGCAGCAGTTGTGCCCTTGAAGAAGAAGACTTGGGAAGAAAGAAGCATGCGAATTTCACCTGGCCCTGTTTCAACTTCGAGTCGGTACAATGCTTGGCCTGCTGAGGCACGTGCGTCATGCATCACACGCCCATAGCGCATGCTTCCTTGTCCATCAGTTCGCCATGCAACAATTTCACCAGAATGAAATGGTCTTAATGGATGGCATTGCACCAGCACGGTGTCTGACCCTAACAATTCCATCCCTGGCACTCCGCTGTTCTTGATGCTGTTTTTCATTCCTTCATTGCTGCTGACATTGGATCCCTGTCTCAGCACATGCAGCACACCTAGCTCTGTGCCTGCTGGCACAAGGAAAAGTGCACCAATTGGAAGGCTCACAGGACTCCCAATCAGACGACTGACGACAATCGCAAGCAAATCTGGCACTGTCACACACTCTGGAGGCTGTGCAATCAACAAACGATCCTTGCTCTTGTCCACAAACTCAAAGACTCTGTGCCCATTCTCAGACACCTCATCACCCAAGAGCAGCAAAGATGATGACTTATCAGACCGCCGTGTCACATCTATACGCCCGGGTAGCATAAAGAAGCGTGTATACAGCCGCTGGACAAACCAGAGTCCATCAGCGGCAAATTGGAGGAGCTGCACCATGTCAACCTTGCTGGTCATTCCTTGTCGTAGTGATGGCACTGCCTCTCCTGTCTCCTGTACCACAGCCCACATTGCTTCTGCAAAAGCAGGACTTCGCAGCCTCTCTGCAACTGCGGTACGAACAAAGGGACCAATCTTGTCCACCATTTGGAGCGACTTACTTTCATCAAGCTCCTGCACCATGGGCACCATCGATCTTTCTTCAAATTCAGCAACAACCCATAATCACATCATCAATCTTTCTTCAAATTCAGTAACAACCGTAATCATATCAATTTGTAAGCATCAGACAAACACAATGTGGAACTTACCTCTGTGACCACCTCTGACAGCTTGCGGACACCCAGGTCTTTGCAAAGCTCTTCAGGGACATGTGGATGAACAAACCTGACCCGTGATGCATCAATCTCACCAACCAGACGTGCACTGGCCATGTCCACAAAGACACATGCCTTTGCCTGCACAAGTCTCCCCATGTCATCAGGCACAATGGCATCCTCAGCAGGATCAGGCAGAACATGACCCACCATTGCCCTTGCTCTGTTATCTTTGTCACAAATGAAGTGCAGTATACGTAACACAGCTCTGAGCTCATTGGGGTTGAGACGCTGATATCCCAATGAGCGTTGAATCTGTAAAAGCAGGGTGCGCATGATCTCAAACGTCGGTGAGTCTTGTAGCCCTAATGATGTCAACACATCCATATATGCAAGGTATGCACTTGGAAGCTCAAACACAAATGGCGCCAAATCCATTCCTAGCCTTGCAAACAATGACGCTGCCATTGCCAAACGTGTGCCATTTGCAACAGGTATGAAATGAACTCTCTGCAATGCCTCCTTATCTGAAAAACACCATCAGCATATAAGAGAAAAAACCCAGTTGCACCTCCATCAAAAAGACAAACAATGCTAATGAAGAGAATCAGCAGTGTTGGGATTAGAGAGAAGTGCACACACCAGAACTAGAAAGACCATTCCAAGCATTGGTGAGGTACTTGAGCACATCACCAAATGTATCCTCTACCGATCTCATTCCTCTCACATTAGGCCAATGTGCAAGTACATCCTCTCCTCTATTCTTTCCCACCATCTGCACACATAGCAAATGCACATCAGGATTGCTGATCACTGAGTAACACATACCCACCCATCAGAGCACAATGCACTTCTTTCTTATATCAAAGGGCAAATGTGAATCTATACCTCAAGATGTGCAAGAACAGTAGGAAATGTGGGTGGACTGCGCAGGCGGAAAGCACCCCAGGAGAACTCAGGTGGAACTACACTAGACGTGGCTAGTATTGGGGCAGAAGTCCAAGCCAATGGCCAGTCTTTGAGAAGCACTGCTTCACTATATGCAGCCAATACTTTCCTGGTGCCACCAGCAGCACCACCCACATTGGGTATGCCCCTCTCAGCAGGCACAAAAGCAATACGCCCAAGAGCTTCACAGAAATTTGTCCCATAAACTGATGCAAAGTTGCTCAGCAATGCTTCCATGAGCATGCCTGCTGTGGTCCACACCTCTGTTGAAACACTACCACTGTCATTGGTCACCTCAGACACGTCAAATGCATTTCCTAGTTCTGATGTCTGTGAGCTTTGTTGGCCAAGCTCCTCTACCTTGACTGCACAATCCAGCAATAAGGATGCATCCATGACTGACCGTAAGCCTGCAACTCGCAGAATGGAAAGCCACCCAGCAGTGGCAAACTGCCCACTTGGGAACTTGGCCACTTCTGCAGAAAACACACGTTTTAAGAGCGGGTTTTCAGGATCCAAAAGATCAGGAGGTGCAAACAATGTCAGACTTCTAGTGCTGCCATCATCAATGACACCACCATTGCCTGCCCTAATAAATTTAGTAGCTCTCATTGCCGAGACAACAGCTTCATTCTGTCTCATAGTTGCCCAGTTCATGTGGAGATACGCCAGTATGCGCTCTTGCTCCCGCTCTGTTTGAGCACTGAATCCAGGCAAAGCAAATCTTGCCATCACTTCATGATCTGTGAGCTCTGGAATGCCCAGAGTCGAATAGAGAAGGCCGCCCTCCTCTGGCACCTGATACTGCAGACACAACTCATCATCTGGCTGCAGAAACGCATTCGGAGGAACAACACAATGGAGTTGTGGATCTACCGATGTGTAGACTCCTCTCCTTGTCTTATAGATAGGAAGGGATCTAAGCAACTCAAGCTCATCAGAGTTGTAAGCCAGAGCTGCAGAACTGAACATGGATATGTCAATGTGATGTGTACTGGCAGCAAGAAAAGAGAAGAGAGCATCACAGTCGGTGGGTTGAAGGGTGAGTTCTGATGGTGAGAGGCACCCAGCTTGCTGCAATGCCAGGAACTTTGACACCACAATTTGTGCAAGTGAGAAACCTTCAGGAGGTGAACAAAGATCTGCAACCTGGCAGTCCAAAAAGCGGTGATCAAACACAGGTACGTTACAGTCGCGCAGCAATGGTAGCAACCATGGATGCTGTGACTCCAATTCCAAGAAACCTCTTATGGGCCTATCAATATCACTGCTGCTTAGAATGGTAGAAGAAGAATCCTTTCCACTGGAGTTTGGAGTCTGCTCTCTCTGTGTTGGCGGCATGAAGACTAGCTGTGATTGGCCCACCCGAACAAGGATTGGGGTCGAGGAAACGCAGGGAATTAGAGGCCATTGTGAGAAGAGTGAGAGTTCATCTGCTGATGCAACATTCACATTTGCCCAAAACAAGCGGAGCCATTCTTTTGTTGGGCCTGTCATCGGGCTGACGATATCAGTCCAAGCAACCCAAGGAGCAGCAACTGCTCTGACAGAAGAACTTCTTTGGATGAAATATTTTGGAAGCACAGCTCTGAGATTTGCAGCTAGTAAATGGGAGGAAAAAGGCTGCAAATTCAGGAGAGATTGGAAGGTACGGTGATGAAACAAGCCTGTGAGCACAGCGCGCTCTATGCAGAGTGGATGCACAAACTTTGAAGCTAAGCCTTGAAGCAACTCTTGCTGCTCTTTGTTTCCTACCCAAAGCTCTGAGATGCCCATCTTCACCATTTCACCGGTTGCTGTTGGGCAGAGCAATCCTTTCATCTCAAGGACCCGCGACCTGTCAAGAGTCGTATCCTCGTCCTCTGGCCTGACAGACCCTTGAGTCCCAGCTGCATCACTAGTCACTTCAGGCATAACCGCAGCACCAAGGTCTACAAGTGCCCTCCCTATCTCCGAAAACCAGTCCATTGGATCTCGCCCATCCAATACTTGTGGTAGAAGTCGAGATTCTGTCTGCGTTTGTTGTTCTGCTCGCAAAACTGCAGGCCTAGCCCTTGCACCACTGCCACTCCCCTGATGCAATCTGCTAGCATGAGCACCCAATTCTCTTGACAAGGGCCTGATGAACCGTGTGTCTGCTTCATCAGGTTGTTGTTGCCTTGCAGAATTCACATGAGGAGCTCCGGATGTTGAAATGCTCAAATTATCAACATAAAGATCAGCACAACAGAATTCGAGAAGATCAACTTGTGTCACCACAGATGGGACAGCTGCAGCAACTGAAGGAACTCGCAGTAGTGCCCGCAACATTTTGGGAGTTAACACCTTTGCACTAACTCCCGCAGCTTCCATCTCTTTGGTTAGTTCCCATGGCACTGCGAAAACACGATAATGAGATTTCAGGAAATCACAAACTGTTGCAGGTGGAGCCATGCCTTGCTGTTCTGTTCCTGGTGGAGACAGGAACATCCCATCTCCTACTTTGGCCATAGCACCTCCATGCAGTTGCCACATTGGCAGCTCCACCAGGCGCATGTACATGGGCTTGATCAACCACTCCACAATGCAAGACCTGTCAACCGCATACAGTTGCTCAGGGCCACTACTCTCCATGTCAGAACCTGATGTGGATAGCAATGAGTGCGAGCGTGGCCAGAAAGAATAAGCCCTCTCAGCAGGGATCCCATGGGTTCCATCTAGACCTCGCCCAATGGGAGGATCAGCCCGTGACATTGTTGGATCCAAACGAAGCCTTTGAACCTCCTGGAGGAGTTCCAAGTATGAGTCACGCACACATAGCAGAAGCTCCTTATTCCAAGCAGCTGCTACATTCTCTGGAGGAACTCTTCCCACTGGTTGAGGCCTGTCCATACTGCTTCGTTTCAAATCTGCTGATGTGAGACTCTGAAACAAGTGCCGGGTGCTGCTGCTGTGAGACACCAGAAAATGCCCCATGATGGTGACAGGCAGTCCCGTTGCAATAGGCAATGGCAGTGGTGCCAGAATACACCCATCAGTACTTTCAGTGGGCACTACCCCATTCCGTGAAATGTGCGCTGCCACACCTGCAATCGGTGTAAAATTGTATGACAAATACTTCCTGCACTCCATCCACCCACATACATAACAGAGCTCTCTTAGCAATCACCCAATGAGCAGAACCTTGACATAGAAAGGAAGAGCAGCAGCAACCTGCCTGGGAAAACATTCACTGACAACGCTTCAAAACTATAAAGGGAAAGAAATCTCTCCTGGGATGATCAGCACAGCATTACTGACCTATCGAGAGCCATGTCCCGCGTATGGCCAGAGCCAAGTGTTTGAACCACGAGCCACTTGTCCACGATTTTGCTCTGATTCTCTGTGAGAAGCATGTCAATTGTGTGCACTTTGGAGGCTGAACTAGAACTCCCAAACATTGTGGAAAGTTGGTATTTGAAATTGCCCCATTTCTTGTCTTGGAATGGGTTCCTGAGCACAGCTCGAGCGGGATCTACTCGTACCCCAAACAGCTCATTAGGACCTGGCTCTCCTTCCTCCCAAACTGTTACTGATACCTGCCACAGATTGTGAGAGAAAAAGACAGTCAAAGCTTGGAGGATTCTTTGTACAAAAACCACCACCCAAAAGCATCAGATTTTGTACAAAAACTGCCACCCAAAAACAAAAGATTTTGTACATAAACTGCCACCCCATACATAGTATTGGAAGTTTGTACAAAAACTGCCACCCAAAAGCATCAGATTTTGTACAAAAACTGCCACCCAAAAGCATCAGATTTTATACAAAAAATTTGCCACCCAAAAGCATCAAAATTTGTAGACAAACTGCCACCCAAAAGCATCATTGAAGGCTGTCTGCTGCCAACAAAACTCAAAAGTACATGATCAGTAATGAGTAATTATACATCTTCAACTGCTTTCATGAAGAGCAGGGAACTGGAAGCATGGGCCTTAAATTTGTCAAGTATGCTCCCTACGTCAGCATCACCACACTCCACACTATTTGCGAACTTGAAATTAGCAGCTTGTTCAGCTGAGTGCAGTGGCATTCGGATGATTGTTGAGTCAGACCTTGCCCACGAGAGTTCTGAGCTCACTCGCAGGGGCAAAAACTGATCCGAGAATCTCTGTGCTAGATCCGTACCTAACACAACAAAACACCACACAAAACACCCACTGTAGAGAAAATCTTGTCTACTCCTAGAGAACCATCACATGGCAGAGATCCCATGGTAGAACCTCTGTGTTTGTTCCAGATCAAAGAACTAACACTTCCAGCAGGAAAAAATCATCATATTGTAGATCTTTATTGTCAGAACAGCAGGCAACGAAATGGATTCTCAGATAGGGAGCTTTGGGTGTGGGGGGCACCAGTCAGTCAGTGTGAGCAAAGTCACCAAATTACCTTTCAAGACATATGCTTTTCCGGCTGGACTTCCTGAAGGAGCAGCTCGGCCATCAGCCAAAGACGAAGCAAGGATCTGCCCCGAAGGATCAAAAAGGTAAAGGTAACCACCCGAGACGATAAAAGGAAGACTTGTGAGATGGTAAGCTCCCAGTAAGCCACTCCCATACTGACAACTATGGCCATGAAGCTTAGCTGGGGGACTAGCCTGTAGAATACACACTTCTTCCGTGCTAAGGACTGCTCCTTCAAATGCAATTGTGAGAGCCGGACCTTGGAACTGACCTGCGGCAATGCACCACTTAAACCCATCATCAGCAAAAGAAGAATTCCTCAACTACATGATGGATATGATCACCAACAATGCACACAAACTTCATTCTCAAATGAGAGAGATCAGCCAACAGCCCCGCTGTTTGTCCAAAGGTACCTAAATTGGGTTGGAGGAGGGATTGTCGGGGATGTTCTCTCTTATCGTACAGCACGTGGATCTTGCGGGCTTTGCAGCAGTCAGCTATTTCTAGGAGGTTGTAGAGGAGTAGCTCCTTGTCATGCCCATAACCAGAAAGTGTGTCAGAGACAGCAATGGTGCTCAGGCAGGGCAAATCATTTGTCATTTCCTGATCTACCAAGGACAAATAACGCAGAGACTTCGCCCCCAGTCGCTTGGCCAATTCATTCTCAATGTCTGTATGAACGAGGCGGTTCACACCAGTCATCTCCAGCGCACTCTTGGGCAACCATGGAGCATCGTTATAAACCAACTCTTTTGCCTGAACTAAGATCCCAGCCGCATTTGGGACTAATACTGAACCGAGCAGCACTGCATTACTGCTGCTGCCTCCGGAAGCTGGTAATGCATCAGCAAGCACATGCAACACACTCAAGCAGAATGTCAGTTGCTCAGGGGTGAGCACCCTTCCTTTTGTGTCGGTAGCTATGTTGAACAAGACACGAGCATAGTCACCCACTTCGAATGTTTCACGAACACCCAATGCCATCAGCAACTTCCTGAAACCTGCAATCTGTGGAGGAACACTGTGCAGATATGGATAGAAATGTGCAGGCGAATTGAATGCAAGCTCTTTGGGTAACACAAAGCCCTCACCAACCCACACCCATCGAACACCCTCCAGCATCGACTCCACTACAGCTATTTCTTGTGTACCAAGCCTGTCTTGCAACAAGCTGTACATGGCAGGTATCTCCTTTGACAGAGTTGCATTCATCTCATTGAGCGCGGCCTCCGATCTGTCTTTGGACCCAAGAGTACTATTATCCCTCCACTGCAAATAGCATTTAGATAATTCAATCAGCTGTGCTGCCAAAAGACCTGCATTTGGAGGGTCTCGCCAGCCCAGCTTTGATGCTAGGCTCACCGACTGGCAGTCACCATCAAGGATTCTCATGGTCGCAGAAACTAGCCACATTTGTGACTTTGGTCGTATGAGCTTTGGGGGAGCTATGGGAGCTGGCACTTGCTGCCATGGAAGCTTCGGGTCAGGTGCACTCATGAGAACTGGACACCAGCTGATATTGGTCAACTGCATCCAGAAATCTGTGTCGATTTCATCACTGCTATCTCCTCCATACTGTGTCAAGGTTCGCTCTTTGTTGTCTTCGGCATGCTTCAAAACCAAGTTTTGAACAGCCACCATTTGGTCAGTTCCGTGCAATTGTAGCTCTGTTGTTGAAGTTGAGGATTCTGCTGCCTGTGCACCATTAGCCCCTATAGAGTGCACAGGATTAGAGGCGACAGGATTGGCAGAAGAAGCTGTGAACATAGACTCACGAGCTAGCTCAAGGTCATCCAGATGCACAAGCAAAGCTTTTGCTCTCCTCACAGCCTCTACTATGTCAGACCCACTGATCATGGTGACAGAGCGTGCACTGTCAAGCAGTCCGACATTGCCTAGTGACCTTCTCAAGCCCAATTGCACTAACACATCTAAGATGGCATCCGAAGCAAAATCCCCAGAAGGAAAATACACTTGCTTGTTGAGCAATGTCTGTAGCTCAGGCACCCGAGGATCATACAACCTGCACAATGCCACCACCCTTCCCCCTCAATCAGCACACACGTTTTTCAAACAAGATCCAGAAGGATGACAAAGAGCAGGGCTTTAGAAGAACATCAAGTACAAAATCACATACAAGACTTGCAAGTGCAAATGAATGGGTTTAGGGTTTTAGGGTTTAGGGCTCACTTCTTGGGTGCTTCCAGAGTGCCCTGTGCAGTTGCAACAAAGGGCAGACCAGACAAGATTTCTTCCAGTGCAGGATCCTCTTCCAGCAGCTTTGGCAAATCCTGAATTACAGTTAACATCGTGCGTCTCGTGACCTCGAGAGGAATCTGTGAAATATGGCTGAACAGGTGGTCTCGGTAAAATGACGTCTTGCTGAGCTTTGTGATGCCCAAGTACTTGGACAGCACCTCTGCTTCCTTTTGTGACTCAGCTTGCACAAAGCTGTCACCAAGCAGGCCATCATCAATACCATCAGGCGCAAACCAGCGTTTTCTCTGGGATAAGTCAACAAACGAGCGGCCTCCACCACTTGAATATGACTCAAACACAGGCAATGTACGCAGCACTTGGAGATGAGGAGCGTCCATCATTCCAGATGAAAACCACTTAGACTGACACAAAAAGCTGCGAAGCTCTCGAAGTTCACCATCTGATGCCCCTTTCAATAGAGGAGCCAGCAAATGCAGCTGCCCAGAGACTGCCACCTGCAGCACATTCAGAACACCAAAAGCAGATGCCTCATGCACATAATCCCCCAGCTTTGCATGACTGACTGACACATCTGCCCTTAGAATAGCGCACTTGGCCCTCTGCAACACAGCCACCATGTTCTCACTCCACCCATCGTTTTTGAGCACCTGTGAATTTCGCATGAGTCTGCGCAGCTGTCCATCTGTTGTTGGTAGTAGTGGCCACTCTGAAAAGATCTCAAGATCTACAGATGTGGATTCAAAGTACTTCCAAAGTAGCTCCATCCAATTGACACCTGGGTGCTTGTTGACACCAGGTGTCCAGGCCACCACAGCTTTGCCGCGCCAATCAGCTGGGACCAATCTTGGTAGAAGCTCCTCTAGAATGGGTCCTGAAAGCAAGCAAAGATTCGATCCACCGTGCTTTGCAATTGATTGCAACGTCAGGAAAACATCACTGTCTATTTCACGGTCAATCAGCATGTACGGGACTGCATCCTTCAGCAGCTCAAATTCATGACTGGTTGTGACAAGAATCCGCTCCCCAGCTCCACTTTTGGCAAACGTTCCAAACAAGTCGTCACAAAGTGGGAGGAGCGACAGACCCTGCAATTTGTCCCCTGCATCCACCTCATTCACATCGGTCAAGCAATACTTGAGAGCCAAAACGTTCATACTCCTGTGAACCAAGATGTGCCGTGCGCCCAGAGCTTTGCGCAACATCCTGGGTGTGAGATGGTGTAACCAAGGACATATCTCCTGGAACTTCTTCACAACACCGTCAGGGGCAGTGATTATGGGAAGCCCAACTTCTGCCAAAGCTTTGCTGAGCTCATGTGCCTCAGCAAAACTATTATCCGGAAATATAGCTCTCTTGGGTGACACCCATTTACCTTGAGCTGCCAGTGTATAAAGCACAGGGAGATCAAGTTCCACCACAGCTTTGTACACTTGTTGCATCAAAGATGCCCAAAGATCTGATGTTGCTCCTGTTGGCCACAAGACATGAAAGCTTTCTGTTGGCCCAAGTTCCCGAGCTGCCTCACTGAGCAGTCGGGCATAAGCTGGAGCAGCAACATCCTCCAACAAGCACTGATTCCAGTTTGACCGCAACTTTCCTCCTCCAGCCATATCATCGCCATACCATATATCTCTACGGTTTGACGAAAGCTCAAAATAGCCATTGACATGAACAGGGAGGCCAATCTTGACAGGTAGCGGGAGGAAGCAAAACGCACGCCCTTCCAATCCTCTAGAGATAACAGCAGCCTTTTGTCCATTTGGGACTACCTCAGCATCAACAACACCTTCAACTGCTGCATTCAACCCATTAGCACCACCATTCTCTAGTTGATCCGGGACTAGCAACAGAGCAGCAATGCCTGCCCAGGGTACAAACCCACGAGCACGGTTCTCAGGTGCGATTGCCTGCTCTCGTGCATGCTTGCCTCCCATGGCATTGCTGACCAGCCATGTGTGTGAGGTTTGCATCCCAGGCATTGTGACCTTAATCTCCACCTTCTGACACTGCCAAGGCAGTTGTGACTCAGGAGTTTTGATGAGCTTTCTGTAAAACTCCTCCTTATCAATTGGATTCTTTGGGTCACCACGCACAAATTCATATACAAGATTGCGAGACCCAGTGGCATGCTTCTCAAGGGATTGAGGAGTGGCGGGCCTTTCGACTTGGTACAGCAGCTGCATGTCATGACTTGGGTCATCACGCACATAAACTGCAATGCTGGCAACATTTCGTAAAAACAGCATGGCCTCCTCAGCACTGCTCTTGAAGGATGCAAAGAGTGACAACACATCCTCAGGACTATAAGTTTCTTGCTTGATCTCACTGATTGCAGCAGTCTTTGCATTTCGTAATGGGAACCGGAAAAGAGTGCCAGGGTAAGGCTTTCGTAGGTCGCACCCAAAGAGCAGATACGGATGCAATTGATCAGGAAACTGCTCAAGTAAGCCTCTGCCAACGAAGCTTATCTTGAGACCTGGATGCGAAGGAGTGATGCCTGGAAGATGGGAGGCATGTGGGTCAAACATAACCAAGTTGCCACCTGATATGAACCCAGGAATATCAGTAAAGTGATAGACAGAGTTGAACCCAAGCCCAAACCGACCAATAGCCGATGGTTTCTCAAGCTTGCTATCTTGGCCAATTCGTGAGATGGCATATAGATCACGTGCTGTGAAAACCGAATCATTACGACAGTAGAGCGCAGGTCCCTGCCAGTCAGCCATCTTTGGTGACAGTACCGACGAAGTGCCATACTCAGACCTGTCTAGCAGAAAGCTCACCTGAGTGGCGCCGGCATCATCTGCATTTTGTACAAGCTCACAGAGAATCCCAGGCCCATCAACATACATGTCCACTATATTCTTCAACCGTGTAGTCAAAGCTTCGTGCTGCCCAAAAGCTTCAGCTGCATCATGGAGTCCTAAATCCATGGAATCTGCACTTTCAGCCAGCATCATCCTGCGCAGTGACCGCACTCCCATCCTCTCTGCTACATCCATAGAGATCTTCGCATGCACAAATTTGAGACCTGTTGTTGTTGCTACTGTCCTTGTTTGCCCAGTTAAAGGTGCACTCATTGGAGTTGTGGGTGCACCTGTGTTTGACAGCCAGGGAGCATCATTGTATACCAGCTTGCTTGCCTGAACCAGCATGGAGTTTTCGTCCGGAACATAGACAGTCACCTCCTGCCCATTGAAATGCAAGTCGGCTAGATGCTGGACCAACCAAACTGCTGCATTCAGCTGCCGGGAATCTAAAGGTGCACCCTGTTTGTCATTGGCCATGTTGGACAAGATGAGAACAAACTCGTTTGGGGTGAGTGTCTCACGGACGCCGAGCTCCACTAAGAGCTCCTTGAATGGCACCAAGTCTGCAGGGATGACACGAAGATAGGGTGCTAAATGAAGTGGTCCACTGAAGGCAACTTCTCGTACACTGGCAAAGCCATCGCCCACCCACACCCAGCGGCTTCCCTCCAACACAGCTTTCACAATCTCCATTTCATCACTGCCGAGCATTTCATTCAAGAGAACATAGATCCTTGGCACTGCAGTAGCAAGTGCCTGTCCTAACCCTTGATCCTCAACCACAACATGGTTCTTTCCAAGCTCGAGCAGTTGTGCTGCCAAGCATCTTCCACTGGGTCGTGAAGCCCAGCCTAACTTGGAAGCCAATACCAAGGAGCGACACTCTCCATCCAGAATTCGCATGCTCGCAGACACAAGCCACATGTCCTCTTGCAGGCGCACATGCTGTGGAGGTGCCACCGCACTATCCACCAAGGGCCATGGCAAATGGGGATGAGGCGGGTGCAGCAAAACAGGACACCAACAGATGTTCCTCAGCTCATTCCAGAATGAGCTCATTGCCATCTCCAAGCTCATTGCATCAGCCCCTTGGAACATGGTGGAAACCTTATGAAACATGCGACCCCCCAAAGTCTTGTTGACATCCTCGAAGGGCTGTGGGAGCAGCCATCGGCCGGCATTCAGCACCAGGTACGACAAGAGAGCTTGCCCTTTCTTGTGAGCAAGAACCCTATCAGTACCCATCAAAGCTTCTACCTGCCGTGCACTTTGCACCAGAGTCTCTGGCACGACTCCAACTTTTAAGCCAAGTCCTTGCAACATCTCGAGGACTTCCTCTGCCACAAATATGCCCACAGGAAATGACTCTTGATCATCAAGCAATGCAGTTAACTCCATGCTGCGAGGGTCATAAAGTGTGCTTGGAGTTCGCAGTGTACCACTAGCTGTTGGTACAAATGCCAGATGCTTCAGCACTTCCCGGATGCTTGGGTCCACAGCAGCCAGCTGTGGAAGCTCCTTCAATATACACAACATCATCTGATCACGAAGCTTGGGTGAAAGCTCATGCAGGCGATTCAGTACCCGGCGCTTGTAAAAGAGTGGACGTCCCAGACGAACCACTCCAAGAGGTCCTGCCAACCATTGTGTCTCCCACTGTGTCGATGAATGTAGAAACTCTGGACCTAGAAGAGACTTGTTCACACCCAATGGAGCCAAATTGACTTTGGCACCAAGAAGGTCAACAAAAAGTGTTTTGTCATCATCATCATCATCATCACTGCTGCCAGGGTCTCCAGAGTACACCTCAAAAATTGGAAGGCTTTTCAACACATGCAACTGGATGTCACTCAGATGATCGCCTGCATACCATCTTCCATCAGATAGAAACTTGCGCAATTCACGTCTCTCAGTGTTACTCACCTTTGCAAACAGGAGTGGGACACGAGTCAGCTGATGTGAAGCAGCAACAAAAAGTGTATCCAACACGCCCGCTGCACTTGCACTGTGCACGTAAGCTGACAACTGCTGATGCTCCTCCACTCCCAATCCATTCCTCAATATCTGGCAACCCAGTTTTACAATTGTACCTTCTATGCTAGAGCTCCAGACACCTGATGATCTTAACACTTTTGAGTTGGTGCGAAGCCGACAAAGATGACCAGTAGTCGTTGGAAGCAATGGCCATTCTTCAAAGCTTGACAATGTTTTGCAATTCTCTCGCAGGTATTGCCAACACAACATCAACCAATCCTCATTTGGGTGCCGAGAAACCAAATCTGGTTTCCATTCCACCTCATCTACTCCCTTCCATTCTGATGGCAAAATCTGATCCAAAAACTGCTGAGCAAGCAGCACGTAGCTGAAACAGCAAAGACTTGCATTGCCAACACGGGCAATGTTCGTAAGCCTCTCAAACAACTCTTTGGGTATACCCATGTCAACAATCACTCCTGGCAGACTGCGCACCAGCTGGAATTCAAGTTCATTGCAGATGACTGACAAGCCTTTTCTCTCACCTTTTCTTTCAAACACACCCAAGGCACCATTTGCCAGGGGAATGAGAGGCAAACCCGACAGTACCTCCACAGCTTCTTCATCTATAACATCACCCAAACAATACTCCAGCAACACTAATGCATTGCTTCGATCCACTAATCCCACATGCTTTCCTGGTTTCCGAAGCTCTGATCTGATCAGACTTGGTAACACCATTCTCGGGTTCAGTACACAATACATGAATAACATGTTCCTTAAAGTCATGGAAGGACGAACAAGGGGGAAGCCTTTGGCAATCAACACCCGAGCAAGCTCCTCTTTATTGACAAACTCTTCATCGTGATACAAAGCTTCCTTTGGAGTTAACCATCTTCCACCACTGCTGCCAACCACTGCTGCTGTATGCAGCAAGGGAAGCTCTGAAGCACTTATGTAAAAGCGCTTCACCATGGTTAACCAAGGCTCTGCAAAACTTCCACAAGGCCAGAGAGAATTGTACAAAGTAATTGGCCCAAACTGCTTCGAGGCCTCAGAAAGCAAGAGGGTAAAAGTTGGAGCTACCACATCCTCAAGAAGACAACGGTTCCAATCAGACCGCAATTTCCCTCCTCTATCCATATCAGCACCATACCATATGTCACGACGGTTTGATGATAGTTCAAAGTACCCATTTACATGCACAGGCAACCCTGTCTTCACTGGAAGCGGCAGGAAACAAAACGCTTGTCCTTCTAGACCTGCTTCATCCTGTGCCTGCAGAAGTGCAACTCACCCAAGTTGTCAATTCTTCACATGCACACAAACGTGCTTGCCTCCATTTGTCCAGCAGAAGAAACCCACAACCCTAGTCAACGTAATAATACAAAAGAGTGCAACCCTCTGAAACAGGCTATAATTTGCACCAACCCAGAGAAGAAAAATAGAAAGAAAATGCCACCTTCTGACCAGTTCCAGCGACTTTTGCAGCCAAGGAAGCCCAAGGAAGGAAATGGAGATCATGGTCTTTTGCTGCATTTTTGACCATTGCCCCAACTCTGCTTGATGCTGCACCCATTGCCTGAGCAATAAGGAAGGACTCGGTCTTCTCCTCTGTCACATGAGCTGCTGCTGCAAAAGCCTCGCTAACAAACCGCACACTGTAAACATCAGTGTAGTTATTCATGCCCTGTGATGCAGATAGAGGTGCCTGTGATAACCTGGAAAACACCCGCCGATGCCAGCGTATTTCTGCTGTTGGAGTATCTATGTGACAGATGTAGGTCTGTTGTGGACTTTCCATACCCTTATGCCACTCATAAATCTCTATTGCCTCTACATTCTTCAGGAACAGCATTGCAGATACGCCTTCCAAATACAGATTGTGCAATAAGTTACTCATATCGTCTTCAGAGTAGGATTGCCTGGAAAGGCGGCTCACTGCAGCTTGCTGGTCATTACGAAGTGGAAACCGAAAGAGCGTCCCTGCGTAAGGGGATTCCATATCGCACCCAAATGCACAATATGGCACAAACTGGTCTCTGTATCGATCGAGTGCGTGGGTGCTGACAAAATCAAATCGTTTCCCCGGATTTGCCAGAGATACTTGAGGAAGGAACTTGCAGTGAGGATCAAACATTACCACATATCTCCCACTGACAAAGGACGGTAGATCGGAGAGATGATACACTGAGTTGAATCCAACCCTGTATGCAAGAGCGCACAACTACTTTAGTCACCTGTGCACACCAATATCATCCCACAAACAGCAGCAGCAGCAACAAAAAGTTCCTCCTCTCCTCACACAAAAATTGAGATTCGGGTCTATCCAGAGACTTGACAACAAAGCTTCACAACTCTTAAATACAAGCAGCTAGGTAGAAATGGGTCGCACCCAAAACGTCCTGTCTTCCAAGCCTGACCGCGTTTCTTACTGTCCCCAATCCGAGAAATACTTTCAAAATCCTCTTCTCTAAACTGGGCATTGTTGAAAGCCAGCAATGCAGGCCCTTGCCACTCAGCGAGACGGCCATAGACCAGAGATTCAGTGCCATGCTGTCGACGATCCAAGCAAAAGCTCACAGTTGTGGCCCCTGCATCATCCGCATTCTGCAGCAATTCTTTCAGAATGGTGGTGCCTTCTGGATAGTTTGCTAGTACTTCGCGGATTCGCTGGGTCAGGTCTACCTTCTGACCAAAATCCTCTGCAAATCCAAGGTCCTGCTGCTCCATGACGACTACAGCAGCTGCAGCTGCAGCTGTGGGACTGGTTTCTTCTTTGTCACAAGTTCCTCAACCTAGAATCTATCCACCATTGTTGCCACATATATAGTTTGTTCCTTCTGAACCTGCAATGTCTGTGCATAATCACCAGCACTCTCCTCTTCACCTTTTCTGCTGCTGAGAGAATACTCTCAATTTCACTATCTAAGCACAAACCCAACCTGAGGCAGCCAATCACCCCTGCTGGCAAGCTTCTGTAGTTTTCCTTCAGATGCAAAAACAATGACACCTCCAAAATTCTCAACACAAACACCAAACCCAAGCTTTTTCTTTCCTTGAAAATGATCATTAACAGCTGCAAGAAACCAACAGAAATTTCACAACTGGAGAATTGAACATAAGAAAAGGATGGGCACAGCTGCATTAAACTGATGGGAAGTAGCATCAGCACCAGAAAATCATAGAAAGGAGATTCTTAACTTGAATTGAATGAGGGTTATCTACTCCCTACTGCTCAATAGAGCCTCTTCGTTAAGCACAGCAATAGACTAGAAGAAATCTCGTCGATTGAGCAAGTGATTGCAGTTAGACCACCGTAGTAGACTTGCCACTGTCATAAGCTCAATATCTCAAGTATTCAATCACATGAACTTCTCTAGCTTTAACAAGCCTACAACCTTTGACTCCATCCAAAGCAAACAAACATGTTTTAACAAAACATTTTAATGCTCTGTCTGCTCTAATGCTTAGACCAGTTCCTTCTAGTACTGTACATGTTTCTTGAAGGCCAATTACATCATCCTACACCTGGAGAAAAATTACAAACCATAAGCCTCAAATGAAGCAGGTAAGAATAGGGTTCAACGAGACTACTCACAAGTGATAATTCTGATGGCTGCCACCATGACTTCAATATAATCGCAGAGTCTGAGCTTTCTGAGCCCAACTTTGACCTACAAGCAGCAAACATAGAAACTCACTGAAATCTTTTTGTAATACTGCACGCAAGGTCATGCCCACAGACCACCCACCTCAAAAATATGAATAGTTTTAAGTCAAAGTTCTGGAACAACAGCAGCAGCAACTAGCTGCCAGATCTTGCATCTGGGGGTGAAGAATCAAAAGCTGCTGCTCATAAAAAAAAGGCAAATTGTCATTGTAACTCCAGAATTTCAGTCTTGTCCTAATGAAGATTTGCAGGAGACTAGCAGCTTTTCCTCTCATTTGCAAATGGACTGTGATCTTCTGATCACTACCGTTATCCTCTTGGAGCTCCAGAAGAGACCTCTTGCGCTCCAGTTAAGTTTCCACCTCTCTCAAAAGAATACTACCACTTGCTTCTGAAGCTACACCTCCATGATTTCTGTTGTGGATTTGGAGTTTTGTGCACATACCACAAAATCAGGAGATAGAGTTTTTTTGTGGTTGGTGAGTGGGGATCCCTTCTCCTTCCTCTCTGCAAAAAGATTCCTGCCACCTCTTCAGCTCACCACAGACAATTCCATTCCTCTCTCTTTCCCCTGCAAAGCCACTCATAGGTTCCATCAACATCCCTATTAGGGGAAAAAAAGACTCCAGGGAGAGGACATGGGGGGAGTTGTTCAGAATGATCAAGATCCAGCAACACCCTCTAACAATCACTAACATCAAAAGTCTGATGGGGTTCAAAATAAAGCCAAGATCATCATAATCATCACCACCACCACCATCAGCAGCAAGCAATCAATCAGCAAACTTCAAAAACACAAACCCAAAAAACCAGTTGCAAAACTCAAGCTGAAACTCTGCACCCTGGATTTTTGCGGCTTTCACCTAAGTACCCATTACTTCCTCAAGAGATTTTCTCCAAACTATCAGCTCTGAAGGAGGAGAGAGGGTGGGGAAGGGGGAACACACACAAAATAACAACAACAACAACTCTCAAAAACTAAACCAATAACAAAAACCCAATCTAACGGAAACCCAACACCTTGATCGACCCCATGATGAGCATCATCATGATCATCACCTTCTTCTTCTTCTTCTTCTTCTTCTTCTTTTTCTTCAACCCCTCATGAGAAAAAATGAGTTTCAAGAGGCAAATCCGAAAGGGGTAGTAAGGAAATTTGTTACCTAGTGATCAGAGAAGCTTGCACAAGCAAAAGCTAGTGGTGATTTTCGCAAGATTCTTCTTCTTCTTCGATTTCTTCCACCGATTTCGTCCACACTCCCATAACTTTCTTCGATTCCTCTCTCTCTCTTGTGTCGTTCTCTCTTTCTTTCGTCCTACCGCTAACCATGGCTTAGACCATGGTTAGTTCAGGCAACCTCCGGTACGGAATGGGTTAACTTTTCTCTCTCTCTCTCTTTCACTCCGGCCAAAAAGTTATATTAAAAATTTAAAGTTCTAAAATCAAGTCCCATTTGAGATTTTCAATAGCCATAATTAGACCAAAACTTAAGAAAAAATCGCCAGATTCCGACACATGGTTAAATTAAGTAGCCAAAAATATATATAAAAGAATGTTTGAATTTTATTTTACTTTCATATTTAGCTTGTAGTCAGATTTGGCTAAACCATCATATTGATCATTGCCAGTTTTGGCTATATCACAAAATTAACGGAAAAAAAAAACACTGATTCCCTCTCATTCTTTCTTTCTTTCTTTCTTTCTACAGCTAACCATGGGTTTAGATCTTGGTTAGTTCAGAGGAACTCAGGTACGGGAATGGGTTAAACTTTTCTCTTCTCTCTATTTCTTTCTTTCCACATCTAACCATGGTTAGCTGTAGAAAGAAAGAATGAGAGAATCAGTTACCATGGTTACTCAATCATTGACTTTTCAAATTTTTATTTAATCACGTGATTTTGGTTCTTATGGGGAGGAAAAATAATCAAAAAATTAAAAAATCAAAGAACTATTCAGTTCCAATGTTTTCAAAATTATAAAATTTTAATTGATTTAATGTTAATTTTCAATATTAATAATTTTTTAATTATAAAATTTTAATTGATTTTTTGAAAAACAATATGTCTCAAGCAATGCCCCTAACCTAGCTACATGTATTTGGTTTTTTAGATTCATGGTGCAATTTTTTAATTTGAGTTTTTGAAGAAATTTGACCGTATTTGGTTTTTTTAATTCATGGTGCAATTTTTTAATTTGAGTTTTTGAAGAAATTTGACCGTATTTGGTTTTTTAGATTCATGGTGCAATTTTTTAATTTGAGTTTTTCAAGAAATTTGACCGTATTTGGTTTTTTAAATTCATGGTGCAATTTTTTAATTTGAGTTTTTGAAGAAATTTGACCGTATTTGGTTTTTTTGATTCATGGTGCAATTTTTTTAATTTGAGTTTTTGAAGAAATTTGACCGTATTTGGTTTTTTTGATTCATGATGCAATTTTTTAATTTGAGTTTTTGAAGAAATTTGACCGTATTTGGTTTTTTACATTCATGGTGCAATTTTTTAATTTGAGTTTTTGAAGAAATTTGACCGTATTTGGTTTTTTAGATTCATGGTGCAATTTTTTAATTTGAGTTTTTGAAGAAATTTGACCGTATTTGGTTTTTTAGATTCATGGTGCAATTTTTTAATTTGAGTTTTTCAAGAAATTTGACCCTATTTGGTTTTTTAAATTCATGGTGCAATTTTTTAATTTGAGTTTTTCAAGAAATTTGACCAATTACAATGCCATTTTTCAGGCAAAGCACCTAATTAAGTGCATTGTTCCTATAACCATATAAACCAAATCTAATTATTTCAATTGGGAACCTTTATTTTTAATATGAATTTAATGTTTAATTACATGAAAATGGCCTATAAAATCAACTAGGTTTCTATTTTTTTTAAGTAAAAGGAATAACATAATTTTTTCATTTTCATTTTCAACAAAACACTAAAATAACTTATTCCTCTTAAATACCCCATGGACAACAAATAATAAAAATAGGTCAAATGTATTTTTGTTCAATCAAAACACTTACACTAAAAATCCAAAATCCAAAATACAATGCAACTATGAAAAAAAACCTCAATGATCCATATCAAAATTAAGATATGAACAAGATTTTTTTAAAATAAAAATTTATGCCCATATTGGTGGAATGATGAAGGAGGAACATCAAAATTCAAGCAAAGAAACATTAAAAAAAGTAATAAAAAATCATAAGAATTTGAAAAAAAATCCTATTCAATCTCATCTTCAAATTCAACATCAAGAAAATTTCAAAGACGAACATGTACCTTCTTTACATTTCTTTTAAATAAAACATCATGATCTTGTTCCACATGTTTCTTCATAGTTCATATGTCATTAACCTTGTAATAAGCAATGAAGCTTTTGCAACATTGCCAAAATCTTAAGGCCAATTGTCTCATTGTGATAAACAATCCATTTCATGACCAAATCAACATGTTAGACATTGTTCACCTTGAAGAAGGTTCAAATGTGAAAAGCCCTTGAATGAAGTTTCCAAAACTTTACTTGTTTCTTCAAGCTTTCCAACAACACCTTTCACACTATAAAATCATTGATGCCAATGTTAAATGAGATTTCAAATAAGGCTTTTTGCTCTAATCTACTCACAATGTTGTTGTTATTGTTACACCTTGTCAAATGCCCAACACTAGCACAAGGGCCATTAGGTTCAACTTTCATACTAAAAAAAATGTTTGAAATTGAAAACTCCATTTTAGTTATAACAAAGAAATGGGGGGAAAATAATGAAAGTGAATTTGCAAGCAATGATGATTTAAAAGAGTGAACACACTAAAAGAAGAACATGTATTTTCAACTACTCTTTATGACTAAATTTTAGTCACAAGAGACATTTTGTAATTAAAATCTTTTTAATCGTCTAAAACAAGTCGCATGTGATAAAGGATATTGTATGAAAGAAAAAAACTAACAAATACATTTCATCCTTTGACTCCATTGTATACATATTGTCAAATGCGATTAAGATGCAAATATTTTGTTCACAATTGAAAGCAAATCATGTGTTGCCGCGTGTTTTAATATATGATTATTTAAATTACTAATATTATTATTATTTTGAAATAATTTAAGACATTCAATTCAAATACTTGGATGATCTTATAATTATGACATGTGGCCCAATGTAAATATGCCATGTGGCATAAAAATTTAATTTAATAAAAATATTAATATTAGGTTGGTTGGTACCTAGGTAAGTACATAAATAAGTGCCTACAATCCTTACCTACCTACCTACATAGGTAAAAAAGTAAGTAGGTAGGTTCTACCTTCCTAGGCCAAATACCTATTCATATAAGTAGGTACTTAGGTAGGTAGGTACATAAGCTGACCTAAATGGATAGATCAAACTAGGTACTTACTTAACTAGATAAATAAGTAGGTTGGGGAGGTAAATATTTTAAAATTATGCATTATTTGTTTTTTTGTTTTGGGTTGAACCTTTTGATTAGCTCATCCCATGTGTACAAATTTTTTAATGTGAATTGAATAGGCACACCCCCCTTGTTTATATAGTGTTCAAAATAGGAATGAAAAACAAATAATATGAGATAAGTTTTGACCTTACAACTTCCTTACAAACTAAATTGTAATTCCAAATTTTTTTCATGCCTTACTTTCTTAGTTTTTAGATTTTTAAACAATTCAAATATTAGATAATTAGATAATCATTTAATTAATAATGATGAAATTTACATATATTTAAATTATAAATTATACATAACAAATATTCAATATTCATTATCAATTACTTAAATAAATAATAATTTTTAATATTTAACAAACTAACTATCTACTTACTCACAAATTATTAATACATAATTCATAAATAATAATAAAAAATTTATTTTTTTATTATTTTAAAAAATCTGATTGAATTATATATAATATAATTAATGTGAAAATATTTTATTGACTGTAATTTAAATTTTAATATTTAAAATATTTATTTTAAAATTATAAAAAATGAATTAAAAATTATTATTAGAAATTAAATTCTTACACGAATTTTTTTTAATTATTATTCAACTAATTACATTACTTATTGTATAATAACATGTCTTGTTGTAAAAATTATTATCGATCAAGTAATTTTTTTCTTTTGGTAATTATTAACTATAAATACAATAATTTGTTAAACATAACATTAATTTTCATAATTATTGTAGAATTATTATAAAATATTTATCATTAATGATCAATCACATAATTTTTTATGATAATATTATTATATATTAATTCGTGAAATTAAAGTCAGTAAAATAATTATTTTAACTACACTATAATTTTTCCAAATTTTTAATT
>Ga0209611_10002210_pt1 | contig 34149 bp, 22 predicted proteins | sample S1TSphgellanicum_3_FD_187693 | JGI IMG/M metagenome (GOLD analysis project Ga0209611, IMG submission 187693) | Host-associated microbial communities from peat moss isolated from Minnesota, USA - S1T2_Fc - Sphagnum magellanicum MG (SPAdes) (version 2) | ecosystem: Host-associated > Plants > Peat...
TGATTACATACCACACTTTTGTACGAAGGTCTTGATAATGTATTTGCGCTTCCCAATCTCCAAACTCCTTCCTTCAAGTTCTCCCAAGATGTATTTGCTCCACTTCAAAACTTTGCTTTGATGTCTTTTCAAAACAACTTCTGTCACAGCAACTTTGCAAAGCTACTCCACACACATATGACCTTGAATCACTCTGAAATTCTAGTGAAACATGAACAACTATGTCTACTAACTTCTCTCAAAATTTCAACTCATTTAACTTCATAAAATGGGAGATCTTGCTACTTCTTTGAAGTCACCTCAAATTGGGACCTGAACACAAAATGACTTACAACTCACTCCCAGCAACTCCAAAATCCTTGAGATTCTGGGAGACACATAAAATATATATTTTCTATATTTTCTCAAAGTTTCAGCTTTATTGACGATGACCACAAAGAGATATCACTTTCAAAAAAACTGACTTCAAAATTGAGGCTGAAACTTCAGATGCTTGGATCTCTTTCAATAAAAATTCAAATGACATGAAATTTCTCTCACACATGTATTCTTATATGATCTATAAGATCCCAAAGCTACAGATCCAAAAAAGCTCAAACGAAGGAGATATGACCAAAAAACCAAATCTGGCACAAAGTTTTCAAAAGCTCATAACTCTCACAAAACATATCCTTTTCTTCTGAAAATTTGAAAATAGAAGCGTCCTATAGTCTTCTATAACCTCTCCAAGTTTCATTCCAAGATCTTTTCACAGTAGATCTAGATCTAGCTTTAAAGATCTGACTTCCACAACTTTGATATGTTAATCTCCTCTCACCTCTTTTTTTTTCTTTTCTTTCTCTTCACATTCTTTCCTTTCCCCGTTTCTCTTTTGCACTTGAAAAACTCCTATGATATTACTAGAGACTCTCAAGCTCTAGTTCTAGAGACTTTCTAGCTCTAAATTTCTTTCAACTTCTCACCAAACAACTTAAGCTCTGATACCATGTTAACAAATAGGAGATCTACTCAAGTGCAAACGTAAATCTTTATTGAAAGGAAACTACAACATAATGCTCACAACACAAAACAAAACATCAAGAACTCTCCAAGGTTCTTGTCACATGAAATACACAAACTTGTGTAATGAAGAAAAGAGAAGCAAACCATCAACACCAAGGTATTTAACTACAAGACCAAACCACAAATAACCAAACTAAAATAATTAACGAAAGTAATTCAACCTTGTGAAAGTAACCTAGTTATTTTCTTACTCCAGTAACTAATGAAACCTAACTAGTTGAGTTTGAATTCTCAACAACTAGCATCATTGCCATCATCATCACGAATGTCCATTTTTCATCCACATGGATGAAGTTCATCATTGTTCATGCATAATGTAATTAAGAAAGCTCCCAAGAGGGTTCTTTGAGATATTTTGAAATATTTAAAGCTAGTTTGAGATATTTTGAATTTTTTGGAAATATTTTCTTAAGCTAAACCTCATAACATGTATAAATGAAAATAGTTCCTTTTACATTACCTTTAGTTTATTCAACACCAGTTTTGGGTATGATTTTGCACCATAATTATATTTTGTTATTTTCATGTTTTTATAATAAATTTCCATTTTAACTTACCTATCGGGGTGGGTGCAAGCTAAGGTGGACCATTTTTTGTGTCACATTATAGGTTTTTGCAAAATGTCATGCATTAACATGTCATTAACATGCCATATTAATGCCAAATTAACTCATCATTATGCCAAATTTTCCATTGAATTAAGTTTTTCAACTTGAATATAAGACATCTACATAAGAAATAATAACATGTGTTCTCCAAATATAGAATATTGGACTTTTGAAGTTCAAAAATATGGATTGGTCTTTTGTTTGTGGCTTGATACAAATACATTTTTGTTCATGAATTTTTTTAAGGTTATTTTTTAGGGACTCAATATATGATATATTAAAGCAAAAGTGATGTAGATGCATAAAAATTGTCAAAAAAACTTTAACCTGAAAAAAGATATGGATTTTTAAATGTTTTCAAATGGACCTTATGATATTCATTTTTTAACAGATTTCAATTTTTTTTTTCTTTAATGCATGTTAAAGAGTTATGTACTTGGGATTTTATTCACATAATCTTTATTATCTCATGAACCGCATTTAATCCCCAACTTAAACAATGGTATCATAATAGATTGTAATTTTAACATTACTGAATGGACTTTTTATGGACTATTTATCTGCTGGAATTGGTCCTCCTTACTTTGCAATCACCCCTTGGACATTTCATGTTTTTATCCTTGGTTTTCTTGTTTCATATTTGGACTTAGAACTAAACTAGGCATTTTGTCATGTTTTGTTCATGTCCTTTGAAAGTCCTTGTGTCTTGATTATTTTCATGAACATGACACAATGTGTACATTGTATTACCAATGTCATTGTCTTGTACATATAGATCTTACACAAGAAATTTCATTTTTTCTAATTCAAAGAATGAAAAATCAAGACATTTGCCATGATATTTGATGTTTTTTATAACTAATATACAACTAAATTTCAACTATCCACACAAATTTGATATTTGAAATTTGCACATAACATGCAAGGTCATGTGACACATGGTTGTATCTATTAGCAAATGATGGGACTTACATTTATGGTTATTATGAATTTGTGCTTAATGTTTAAAACAATATAAAAGATGAATAAGGAATGGTTATTCTATTTAATTTTAAACTTGTTGGTTTTTTGTGCAACAATTAAGAGACATGTGATGTATAATATTCTTTTACATTTTGGTTTTTAGTTTAGAGAATGAAACATTCAAGTTAGAAAAACAAAATGTTCATTTGATAACATGGAGTGAAAACATTTAATGTTTTTGTTGTTTATTTTTTTGTTTGCTCAATTTTATTTATTTATTTTCTTTTTTTATTAATTGGAACCATCAAAATTTTATTCTTCCTGATTGTGTGAAATTATAAAAGCTTTTAGTTTTTTAATGCACTAAGTAAAAGTATTCAAGTTCAACACTCATGTTATTTTGTGCATATGCAATATCACTCATATATTATTATGCATAAAAATGCTATGTTGTTAATTTTTATGTTGATTATGAAGTTTGATGGTGTAAGTCCTAAGGCATCCAAATTCATGAATAGACTTTTATGTAAGACAACAAAGGTGAAAGTAAGTTTACATCTAGATGTGAAGAAATTCAAAACCAATGTATTATAATTTTGTTTATGACAACTTACTTTGAATTTAAATGGTTGTTTATAAATCTAGAACTTGTAATTAATCATTACATGAATATGACTTACATATTGTGTCTTATGTTGTAAAAAAATTTATTGTTATTTTTTGAAAGATCATAGAATCCAAGTGGAATTTCAAGTGACGAGTCTAGTATAATTTAGAAAGTTAGGATTTACAATAAGTTCATCAAACATAATTTTTCTTTTGATTCAAGTTGGTGATTTTTGTTTTTATTTTGTTTTTCAAGAGATTTTTTTGTGCAATCTTCAAGCATTGGAGATTGCAACCTAACGTTGCAAAGCTAGGTGCTATGACCAAAGGTCATGACAACCCACCATTCAGCCTTGAGGAAAGAAATACCTTTTTCATTTTTTTCCAACATTGGTAATTCTTACAAGAAAGTTGCAAAATGGCTTTCCTAGTCTTGCATGAGAGTGAACTTTGGTGACTTGTGTTGAACAACTAGTTGAGCATGGGGGTTCTTGGAGTTTAAGTTATAGTTTTTGTGGGAAACAATTCAAAGCAATATTTTTTGTAATAATGAAAGGAAACTCTTTTGGAAGAGGAAATATAAAAAGCACACATGTTTTAGATGATGTTTTAACTCCCATAAGAGAAGTGATGAAAACAAACAAGTAACAAAAAATGTAATAGTTAAAAAAGAAAAGATTTTAAGTAAATTGTTATGTAAAAGATCATTTTTAGAGTGAGGGCAACCTATTTTGTCATCTGCGTGACAAGCTGATAAGTTTTGTAAAGAAGAGGTAAACAAGATTGTGGTTTTTGTTGAAGTTGTGGAATACCCTTCAATGTAACACCTTCTCCTTACTTCCAAACATGTTGAAAATGGTTTGTAATTTTGGTCTTGGATACAAAAGTCTTGGATTTGAAATCTTGCACATAAATTTGTTGGCTAAAATGAAAGATGTTTTGAAACAAAAGTGTTCAATCATGGGAATAAAACAAGCTATACCATCATGTGTGATGGTTGGACCAACATTAACAATAGGCCATTATTGAATATTTTGGTCATTTCACCAAAGGGCTCATTTAGGAAGGCCATAAGTACTATTGGGAAGGAAAAAGCTTCGAAATATATTGCACTACATATCATGGATGCAATTGAAGGTGTGGATAGTGATCATGTTGCCCAAATTGTAACAATACATTCATTTACAAAAAAACTAAAAAAATTGTGGAGGAAAAATTTCCTCACATCACCTATTTGGGTTGCACAACACATGTGCTTATTTTGTGCTAGAGGGTATATAGGTAGACTTTCTTGGGTTGATTCTATTGTGTAGCAAAAAAAAACATTGGTAAGATTTATCACTAATCATCAATGTAGTAAAATTCTTTTCCAAGATTATTTAGCAAAAGAATCAGGCTTAAAATTGTTGAAGCCTAATGAAATAAGATTTGGCACCAACTTCATCATGCAAAGAATTTTGAAAGAGGAAACACCTTTGTAGCAATTGGTGGTCAACAAGGATGGGAAAAAGCAATGTACAAGTAGGAAATCAAATAAGGAGAATGCTAAATTTTTTTTTTCCTCAAGGTTGTTTTGGAGAGTTGCCCAAGTAATAGTTTCTACCACAAAACCTATTTACAATTTATTGTGTATGGTGAATTCTTCAATTCCAACTACAAAAAAGGTTTTATGAGTGAATGGATTAGTTCATAGAGTTCATATGAGATAAACGTCCCTTGTCTAGACAAAAGAGAGATAAAGTCATTAGTATATTTTTTTGATCCTATAACTTTTGCCACAACCCAACAAAGATCTAGCCTACCAATGGTGGGAAACATATGGAGTTGAAACTCCAAAATTGCAACCCATGGCAATGAAAATCTTGAACCAAGTTACATGGGCATTCGCTTGTGAACACAAGTGGAGCATAATATGTACTCAAGTTTTTGTCTATGGTGTATTCATGTACTTTTTCCTCAAATTTTTAGTGCTTGTATTCCATAATCAAATGACCTTGACATTCTAGGAAATGAGATCTTATAAGTCATTGTTGAACCTCACAAAATTTGCTCAAGCCATCATTCTCACTAATAAGATTCCATGCTTGATGATCGAACTCTTTCATGATCAGCAAATCATCAAGAAATACTATTGTTGAATATATTATCATTGGCTTGATTGACATCTTGTTTTCTACATACAACATGCTTCTTCTACATGAATGGTGTGGGTCCTCCTTTCCACAACCAAGTGGAACAACATTTGTGACAAGCATGTGGGAAACCATAAACCCTAAAACCCCCCCCCATTTTTTTTTTGTTGTGCTAAACCCTAGAACTTGATTATGGTCCATCTTCTTTTATATCCAAAGAAAAAATCCACACAAAATGCACCACATATTGTGAAACCCAAACTTCTCACCCACATAGAGATTCCATTCTCTGTGCACAACAACAACAACTCTATTTATTCCAACAGAAAGGTATGAACATGATCAGCAGCAGCCACAGATTGAGAAAAGTACTTACCACATAGAACAAGAGGGTTGCGACAAGCCTTCCCTTCAAACCAGGGCTGCTCTCCTTGTATGTGGACCAGTACTAGTACTGGGCTGGTACGAAATGTCTTTCAAAGACTTGATACCATTATCAGCTTGTATGTTCAAAAGTTGATACCCATTCAACACTAGATCAAAGGGTGGGGTTGGCTATCTCTTGACTTTCAGCACTGGTGGATTGATTGGCTATCTCGACTTTAACCACTTGTGAATTGGCTATCTCTTGACTTTCACCACTTTTGGATTGGCTATCTCAACTTTAACCACTTGTGGGATTGGCTATCTCTTGGCTTTCATCACTTTCGGATTAGCTATCTCAACTTTAACCACTTGTGAATTGGCTATTGGCTTTCATCACTTTCGGATTGGCTATCTTGACTTTCACCACTTGTGAATTGGCTATCTCTTGGCTTTCACCACTTGTGGACCCTGCACTAATTACAAATTTCAAATATTTTATGCATTGTAAGTGGGTTGGAGGACTAGTTCTAGTTTGGTTTTGGATAGTTGAGATTTTGAATTTAGTAATTAACTCCCTACCATGCCATTTTTACTCCACATTTCCGTCCACTTTTTATTTATTTATTCACACCTTCGTCTCTTTATTGCAATGAAGTCTTGCAGGTCACACTTCACACTTCACGCCAAGCGCATATTCTGCCATATCAAAGCCTGATTGTAGTGCTGAATACACCAGGCTATGTGCCCCTGGCACTTGCAAAAATTGACAAACTTAGTAGATTCTGCATGCCGAATCTGCGCACTAGTCGTTTGAACACTAGCCCAGGGAATTAAAGCATTCAGTGGTCATCTGAATGTATTTCAGACTAACTCAACATCAATTGTTGGCTGTGCCCAGAGGGAAGTGACGTTGTATCTATGTGCAATACAATTTTGGCTTGATGTGGAAGTAAATTTGCATTGAAATTTTCTTCTATGATTTTATAACTATTAAAAAGGAGATAGTAGAAAGCAAACTCAAGTTATGAACATAGAATGTCATGTCTCATTCTCCTGACCCTAAATTACACTTGGAATTTGAGTGTTATATTCCCTACTCCACTGCTAGCATATGTCTTGATCTCTCAAGAGCTAGGGTGTTGGGGTGTGATTTTTCTTTCTGTCTGGGGGTGTGCATGATCTCAAGGGTGGAGGATTCATACATCACATGGAACCACACAAAAATAACCCTTCTTTCAGGTGACAGGGAATTGGGTGTTTGGGTACTAGTGCTAAAATTCAAGCACACCACAGTCCCCCAAAGAAATTTCCTTTGAGAAAATAGCATCTAGTTCCCACCAATTTGGTGCAGTCATTTGCAAAACAAGCAGTGCTGGAAAATTTTACCAGTAAACCATGAGCAAAGGAAAATGGAGATTCCATACCTTTGTCTGCAGTCAATCATGTTTCCTTGTGCCAAAACATTGAACACTGAGTGCTGGTCAATCTTTCAACAGTACTTTGTACCTTTGAAGCTGTGGCTCATATCCAGGCATTTGCAACAGTTTCCATACCACTCACTGCATTGAGGCTTTCAGTGTTTGAGCCATTTTCGCACATCCTTGAGTGTTTTACTATAAATGAAAGAACAAATTGCATTCCGCACCTTCAACCCAATAGCATAAATCTAAATACAAGCACAGTACTTTTCACTCACACCAAACACAAACAGTTGGCAATGCACGTTCCTAAGGTGCAAATCTGACTGTAAGAGGGTTCTAGGGCAACAGTCATGTGTTAAAGAGCCAAGCATCATCTGACATGAAATGCTCGACCCCACTATATATATAGCAAACATTGTCTTGAGAATCAACTGGTTGTAAGACCTAGTTCCATTTCAACCAGTTGCAGTGTACCTGATATTGAAGATGCACATGCTGTTGAGGAGTCATATAACTATGCACAAGATGAGGCCATCAGCTAGAGTACAATGTGCAAGTTAGTGCACAGGTTCCACACTTGTTGGCAGGCTTTGTTGGCAGCCTCTCTGTCCTCTTCTTCAATCTTCTTTAGCTTCCTCAGGATTCATCATAGCCCATTTGAGAACTGATGAAAAGAAATAGAAACAGGCTGAGCAAAATAGGGATCACATAGGCCTCAATACATCATGAGGTAGGGTGACTTGCTTACAAGTTATTCAATTCAACACAAACCAATGGGAATTGGTTTAAGACCTTGAAAAAGGAAGTGCTGAACTTGCCTATCATACGGGAGTGCCCACAGTTTTTAGCTTCAAAAACACGGCCATGTACCACCAAGCGTCTCAAACTAGGACATCGTCCAAGGACTCCCGCAATCCAATCAACAAACAGGTTGTTGAGAGTGATAGAGTCAAGCTCCAACAATACAACTTTCTCAAGAATTGATGAGCCTTGCAGTAAGTACTCAAGCATTCCTCCTTTGAGCTCAAAACTCAGAGCAAGGTGATTCAAGCGGGGGAACAAAAATGCAATCGTTTCAAGGTTCCTGACCTCCCAATAGTCATCAGATGTAAGGCGCCATAGCCGCAGCTTGGTCAGCTTGGAGGAAGGTCTTGAAATCATATGATCAAACTTGGCCCACTTCTCTGTGAATGAATTACTTAGGTCTACAATTTCTAGGTCTGTGGCTTCTCCAATGTCCAATTCATGAATGATGCGCAAATCATCAATTCTCAGCATTCTTAAATTGCCTTTGCTCACAAGCCGAAAATGCTCAATTGTGGACTTCCTCAGATGGAGGGCCTCCAAATTGTCAGCCTCCAAAATGATATTATCCCACTCATTGTTGTAATCTTCCAGCATAAATGATTTCAAACTGGAGCTTGTGAGCTTTAGTGTTGCCCTTGGATCCAAACTGGGCCGGTCTGCAATAAGAAGAGAGAAGGATTCAAGTTTTGGACAGCCCGAGAGAAGCAAATTGAGGTCTGCTGCTCCAGCACAGACCTCAGACAGTGTAAGAGACAAAAGAGAAGAGAACCTCTGAGCAGCATACTCCTTTGAAAGTGTCTCTGTATGCCCAAAAACCAAGCTTTGAAGCCTGGCATTGCCACATCTCTCAAACACATTGACACGGGGCATGGAAGTTGTCGTGTAGGTCAGAAAACGAAGAGAATCACGAGTATGCAGGAGCCATGCACTGACAGCCGTATCTGAGAAATCATGCCATAAATCATCAAAGCGGATAGACAATTGTTCCAGGCAAGATGTCTTCAAGATAGTCTGCGTGACTACAAGCTCCAGGTCTTTTGTATCGAGGGTTGCATAACCAGGCCAATCTGCTGTCTGAAAGCGCAGAGCAAGAAGATGGTGATGTGCTGCCTCTCTCCACTGCCGACTCGTTGCCGATGCCCTCACCACATCCCGTGCTGCTGCAACATGGGACAGTATATTGCCTATCACTTCCACTGGAATTGCATCCATCACACTCTCTCCAGTACCGTGAATAGCCACTGACTCCAGCAACATCCTCCCCTCATATTCCCTGTCTCTCTTTCTCTTCCCATGGTGTCCTGCCATTATTCTCCTTTCTTTTGGCAGAGGCTGCAAAGAGAATCTTGAGCTGCCAAAGTGTAGAAGCTAATGTACTCTAAGCATTTTGAAAAATGGATGCATCCATTCTCACCATCCTACAGACAGAAATGCTGACATTCCAAAAACCAGAATAGCAAGCTGCAATTATGCCAAAACGACACTTCCCTCATCAGAGAAATTCCCTTCCTGAACACAAACTTCCAGAATTCCATGACTGCTCTACATGCACCATGATAAACTAGGGCAATCTCATGACAAACTAGGGTAAATCTCCACAGGAAGATGGAAGTCAGATCATCCAACCGAAGCCGGCACTAAAGATCAGAGTTCTTGAGGCAAAGCAGCGAAGTTTGGCTTGCAGACTGCTGTCCCATCCAAGGCAGTGTTTCTCAATAATCTTGGGAGCACTTTCAAGCCAAATCTGCCAACACAGATTGATCACTTTGTGGTTTCTGGGAACGCTATTCTTGTTGCGTCAGCCAAACCAACCGCTTCTCGCTGAGTTTTTACAGGCAAAACCCTGTGTAACCAGAGAATCTGAAGAAAGTATGATACGAATCAGTAGTCCGAAATTGTGGAATGTCAGCGCTACTGAAGAAGACAAACGAACCTCTCAGGAAACTGAAGAATATGAAGAGGATAGCAAAAGGAAACCACTTAAGACGACTGGGATGCGCACACAGGGAGCGCACGGACATGCAAAAACACTCCTGTAAGGAACTACAGAGTGCAAATTTTGTGGATTAGCAATTGCATCAGAAGCAAGAAAGCTCGAAAAAAACAAGGGAGAGAAACAACGAGAGTAAGAAAGAGTGTGCAACAGTGTGCTTCTGAGAGATGCAGAGTGCGTACTGTCGTGGACATCCAACAGGGAAATAGTGAAACATTGCACAGATGATGCGATTGTAAAGCCAGAGAATTGCAATTGCAGTGCGATCGAAAGGTAAACGGTTCAGGTTCAGGTGCAGGCACAAGGAGCTCAGGATCCTACCAAGGAAAAAAGACGAAGGAGGAGCTCAGGATCTGTCATCAGGAGCATGGATCTTCTTCTTCGCCTCCCCGACTGACGCCAGGCTCTTTCGTACTCGTTGTCGTCTTCATCTTTTTGGAAAGTTTCTATCAAGAAAATGGATTGATGCTCAAAGATCTCCCCAGAAACGAAACAAAGAGAAAAAAAAAGAACAAGGAGCACGTCAGATGGTGATGCTCGAAAAAGAAAAAACGCATCACAAAACAGAGCCGTCGCAAATTTGCGAAAAATGCCTTCGCGCAGACAAGGAAACGCGAAACTCCGACACTGCGGAAAACGCACATCGCGAAGGAAATGCACTGCAGCTGCAACACCTTTCTCTGCGAGGGAGTTTCTTGGTACGTGAGGGGTGGGGGCGGGGGGTACTAGGGTGGCAGGTACCTAGTAGGTACTTACTAATTAGGTAGGTATCAAACAATAGGATTTGGTTTTTGGTAAAAACAGCAATGTGTTCTTTTTTTGTCGATTTTGTGATGTCGCCAAAGTGGCGACCATCAATAGGAAGATTTAGCCAAAATTTTAAAGATCCTTTTGTATTTTTGGCTACCTAATTGAACCATGTATAGAAATCTTGGTGAATTTTCTTAAATTTTGATCAAACTTCATTAACCCTGTATAGAAAGCTGGCAATTTTCTTAAATTTTGGTTACATTTGAACCAACCATGTATAAAAATCTGGTGATTTTTCTTAAACTCAGATTGAATTATGGCTTTTGAAAATTTCAAGATGCACTTGAATTTAGCACTTTTAATTATTAAATCCACTTTTTTAATACATTATAGCCAACAAAAAAAGCGTCGGTAAACATGATTAAATAATCACCTCATTTTTATATAGTATCAAATTTGTGTAATAAAAATAATTGTATCTGATGATCATTTTTTTTAGTTTTTCAATTTTTTAATATTGGAAATTTTGTTGATTTTTTTTAAAAATTAAAAATTAATATTCATCAAAACATTTCTCAATTAGTTTTGAAAAATGAAAAAAAATTGTCCTAATGAAATTAATTATGTAGTGTATATGTTTCAAACAAGTCTTTCTTTTGTGGCAAATTTTCACATTGCACTAACCCAAAAAATGAAAATGAAATATTTTTCTATAAATGCTTGGTTTTTAAAATTAAAAATAATTTAAAGAAAGGGTAGTTTTGAGTTTTTTTTATAAAAACGTTGTCACTTTTTCAATTGCCTTTTTGGAGCAACTCCACCCATACTTGACATTTGCCTTCACAAGAATATTTCTCCCATCCAAAATTACTTATTTATTGATTCCAAGCCCACCCATAAACATGAGACATTAAAAGGTAAAAACCTATTCATAACAAGTGGCTTATCGCAAAGGTCCCTAACAATTTTGGGAATGTCTATGATTGAGGACTTACACTCCATGTAAGTGTAAATGTATAAGGTGGGACATGTACATGTAAAATTGTGTAAATCATTTTAGGTTATGTTAAAACAATGTAAGTGTAAAACTTTTGGTTCTTATACATATTATTATGCATTATGTAAAACCCAAAAAAACTAAAAAATGAAACAAAGAAGATGCCACAACATTCGAACTTTAATTTTATTGACTTCATTCATATCAAAGGTTCCAAACCTTAATTTCTAGTGTCCAAGGTGATCATTGAATTGGCACATTTACAAAAGAGATAATAAGGCCATCAAAAAAACTAAAGAAGTACCATGTGTATCATGAACAAAACACTACCAAAATTGTGAATACATGTCCCAAATTTGCTCATAATCCTCCACATGCCTGTCAACTTCATTAAGAAACTTGGTATCACATTTAGTATGCCTTTTTCAACATCACCAAACCCATCCACATCTTGGGATCCTCTTTTATCTTCAAAACCATATATTGAGATCATCGTGCCATTTCTTGATAAGAAGAACTAGGAGATCCAAGTTCTTTGCACCAATTTGATAACAATGAAAACCTATGAAATTACTTGCAATAGAAAAGACCTTCTTTGTCTCAATTTGCCTACTAAGTATGCCTAAAATTGCTCTAGTTAAATAGGCAATTGTTGAAAATTGTCCTTCATGCTTTGTCCAATAAAGAAGAGGGTCTTTTGATTCTTCCAATGGCACATCAAACATGTAGAAGCATGACAATTCCCATTGAACCTACACTTACACACATGATCTCCAAATAAATTAGTTTGAGGTATGCAAATTCCAAATAAGAGAATAATTTAATTCACATTGTCTCTCAAATAAGTAAAAGAAAGAACACTTGTTCAAAACAAGTTTCATCCTTGTACACTTCTACTCCAAAAACAACATTAATATAGTGCACAATTTCCTATGCAACATTTGAAGAAATATTCAACCATCCATGGAGCTTTAGTTGATACATGTTTTAAGGGTTATGAGGAGGACCTAACTATCATATGTAGTAGCAATTTTAATTGTTGCATTGAAAAGTGGCCAACATAATTTCCCACCAAATGCAGGTCCTTAAATTGGGGATCCAACATTAGAGCAAGCATGTGAGTTTTAGAAACTTTGAAACAAACCATGATAAAAGCAAACAAAGGCCTAAAAACAATATTAGTTACTTGTTGTCACATGTTGATGCCAAGTTGTTTCACCTTGGTGTGCATATCATGTTGACAACATAAACCTATACATGCATATCCAATTTGTCTTTAAAAAGCTACACACATAATTTGATTATTGAGGCAAGAACATTTGACAATAGCCAATAACCATGATGTTAATTAATTACACATGCAATTACAATAGGAAAAACTGCATCATATATTGCTTCAACAATTGTCCAAGTTTGTGTTGAAGGAATCCTATTAGTTAAAACTTCTATTTGACAATTGTAACACATGATAATTGCAACTTGATAGGTTAAACATTGTTCAAACATGACAACCTTGGATGCAAAATGTGTTTTGACCAAAGTTGTCAGTTTGTGTTCATGCAAACTAGAAGATATGTGCAAGTACATTTCCATTATTTTGCTCCCTTTATTGCAATGCACAATGAAAAGAGATAACATGAAATTAAAGTTTTCACAATTTGTAAATGCTTATAATATGATAGAAACAAGGATTGTTAACATACTTTTCAGCCATGTTTTGCAATACTAAAGAAATGTTTGAGCAAATTTGATGTTAACTAGCATCAAATCATTTGGAAACCTTGTCATTTGTAATGGCACATTGAGCCACCTTACTCATGGCATGTACAAAAACATGCACCATTAAACAAAATGGACAAACTCAATGCATCGCATGAAATGATTCATTTCAAGGCCATCATCATGCTCATTAATTTTGTGCCCTCATTTTTGACATAACACAAGATCTTTGAGGTGAGACCAAAAGACTCCAATAAGACTTTTAATAGCCTTGCCAACCTTTTTTTAGTAATATCATTAACTTCAAAAAGGCCTATTGTAACATGATGAGGCTTTTAATCCAAAGTAAAAAAATGAATTGCAAGAGAAAAAAATCTTGCTACCCTTTATTGGATAAACCAAAAACAAAACTGAAATTTGATAATTTGACAAATAAATTCATATAGAATCTTTGGGTTTTTTAATACCATATTTAAATATGCTTTGACATCAACCCGATATTCCCTACAAATCTTTGACTCCTTGAATACAATGGGATGCATTCATGATGCAAGGAGCCAAGGACCGTGTTGAAGACTATTCAAATCTTACACCCTCCTAACTTTCAAAAATCATTGAATTTTTTTTAATGATTGGAATATAATGAAATCAAGTGCATACTATTTTTATACTTCTAAATTTGCATCTCAACGTTTTGAATGTCATTTAAAGATGTTTCATTGGTTATAAAATGAATTGTAAATAATGCACAATCAGATGTTGAATGGCAATTAAAACTTTGAATTCCTTCATCTTATGTAAATTTAAATCATTAATTCTAAAAAAAAATTGATGGCCATATATTAATGATTATGAAGGCCTAGTAGTGATAAATTTTTGAATATACCTTCTAATATGGATATCCACTATAGTCTTTTTTTAGTATTTGAATGTGTTTTTGATGACTAAAACTACATAATTTGAAAGACTTCTTCCAAAACAAAATGTTCTTTGTCATGTAAGCAAGGGCAAGGGTGCATTTTCATGAAGATTGGATGTGTTCTGTGGGTTTTATTTTTCTTTTTTGGTGAATATGAATTGCTATATTTAAAATGATGTTGAAGAAAGTCATTATTGATAAACTTGATATATAATAAATCATTAAAGGTTTTAAACACAAATATATATTTTAAATGTTGAAATGTTTACTTTTGTTGAAATACACACATTTGATTTATTTATAGAATTATCATTCAATAAATACATTTAATTACATGTGATTTGAAGATTTATGGAAACATACATGGATTAAATTTTTGAAGTTGACACTATCATCTTACAACAAGCCCCAATCAAAATATGTAAGCCATGTTTCAAATGTGATAAATCCTAGTCCTTTCAAAGCACTTGGGCCTTGTACTAAGTGGTTCCTTTGACTGTGAATGTACCCAATGGTATTTCACACTTGGAAAAATTCTAACTCTTAGACCTCCTTTAACCATAACCACAAAATGGCCTTGCAAATTATGATTTTCTCCTCATCCACAAGTCAAAGGTAACAATAGTTGTTGGTGTAGCATCAAGATGAAGTTGCACATGTAAATCTAGATATCAAGCAACCACAAATGGAAGAATCTTGTCAAATATTGTTTTCCAAGAAGGGAAACCAACTTTGGATCAAGCTTCAACACCAATTTATGCATGCAAATGTTCTCACAATTGCTAAAAGGGAAGAAACACTTAGCTATGAGTAACATCAAATCCTTTAAAAATAAAATTTAAACCCATCATGTTGCTTGTAAGGAGTTTTGCTTCCAAAAACTTTTTAAATTGCACCTAGTGTTACCTTTTGGCATTTCTTAATAAGCACCATAGCTTTATCGTTCACATCATCATTTGATTGTGGCCAGGTGAGGTTGGTTCAACTCTTTCAAGTTCATGCAAATATGTAAAAAGAAGTTTCATGTGTTCAACTTCAATGTGCCTCTTCATAGAAGTTGTACCAAAGGCCTTATTGTATGAAATGATATGTTCTTCCCCATTTGCCTTCCTTTCAATCATTGATGGAGGAAAAATGGGAAGAAAACATATGAAACATCTCAACTATTACACTTCATCACAATTGGGTTCATCATAAGTGTTCAGCCCAAACTATGGCTTTATTTTTTCAAAGTGATTAAATTCTATACTACTCAAGTTTCCTTATGAACAGAAAATCCAATGTTCATGCTAACATTTGAAAATGAAGAAGCTTGAGTTCCCCTAATACATGGAGGACTAAACAATGGTGGCAAAGTTGACATGCATATCATCAATTTCATTTGGCAATGAACATGAAATTTCAACATCTCTAAATTCCTCATGCTTAGCCATGGCTTACACATTACAAAATATTGACAAGTATTATAGTTTTAATTATCGCATATCTTTTGTTACCCTAGGACAAATAAAATATGCACAATGATAAGGAAGAAGAGAACATAACACTAAATGGGCTTCAAACTTGTTGCAAAAAGTTGTTGATACTAGGTGCAAGCATGGTAAAGTAGACAAAAAAAGGTAGAGTTTGAAGTTGGAGTCCTCATTTTCCTCCCTAAATGGATGAAAAGGTAGGCAATAATAGTACAATATGGTTCATCTATTTGGATGAGGTTGTAGTAGGCATGTGTAGCTTGTGATTTACGAAAAAAAAAGTTAAAAAATCAAATTAATCATTCTACTTTCATGTTATTTTATAAATGATCTATTAGGACTTATTTGAAAACAAGTAGATGCAAGTAGGTCCATAAAACTTGAAACTTGAAAATTACACATATGATGCCTTACATATAAATATGGTGCACATTTTTATGACATGAAAATTGTAGATGGAATTTTAAAAAAAAAATTAAAGTATGTTTGAAGCACATAATAGTGATGTCCACTAAAACATATTTTTGAAATATTATTTTAGGTCCTAATAAGAAAATGAACATGTTATAGGACCGTGACTACACAACCAAGGGCCCCATATAATTTCTTTTGGAAAATTTAACTTTTATTTTCTTGTAAACATTGAAATTTCAAATGCACTAGAATTTAGAATGTTTAAAAAACTAAAGCACTCACAACAATTATTTGAGGGAAAGGGGGTGTATGTCATCATTCAAATCCATGGAACATGAATAAAGAGGTTAAACAATTCTTTTTATTTACTCCAAATCTTTTCAACTTAATTACATAGAATATCAGTTTCAATTTAGTAATTCCACAAAGGCCACATTGTAGGAGATTTTGGAATTAGTTATTGATTCTATTGCATGGGTAGATACAAGCTATGGTGGATAACTTTTTGTTTCTTTATGCACTTTCGGTAGAGTGTACTCTATTCAAATGCCACAAACACATTGTAAAATCATTAATTTGACAAAAATATTTATGGATTAAGATTGCCAACTTGAATAAGAATATTCATTAAGAGATGAAATTCAATAAACATACACCAATCATATAGTAATGGGCTTTTAAAATGGACATATGGACTATAATATGGATTATCTATTAGCATTGAAATGCATTTTTTGTTATGATTTCCTCTCAATATTTGTTATAGGGACTCAATATATGATACATGATGGGAAAAAAAAATGGATAAAAAAAATTACAATAAAAACTCTAACCAACAAATAACTATGGACTTTTGAATGACTATATTTAGGCCTTATTTTCAAAAGTCCCAATCTTGGTCATTTTTTATTGGATTGATATTTTTTTTGCCCCTAACATGTATAATAAAGTGTTTTCTAAATGAACAGCCTTTCATATGGAATTTATTAATTGATTAATCACCACATAGGGCCCACTCAACATTGGTTTTTAACGTTTTTTCCATTATAATGTTAATTTTTTCATCTATATGGACTTTTGGGATTAGGACTCTTACCATTTTTGAACCACCATAGCTTGCATTTACTGCATGGAATTCTAATTAAAATCCAATGGGGTGCATGTTGATTTTTTGCAAATTAAGGTTCCATTGTTCAATTATCCCCAATGCCTATTTGTTGAAGCAATATTTAAGGAGTCTATTCAATGGACACAAAATTTGGGAATCAACATCCAAGAATTGATGCCATGTTCCAACATGATTTTTTAGTATTTTGTTTGTTACATACACATAGGAAATTATAGCTTCAATGATAGATTACAATGCTAACTCATTAAAAGGAATCATAAACCCTAAATACCAATTAAATGGAATGATGAAATTCCCAAATTTACTTGCATAAAATGTTGATTTTTTTGGACCAATACATGTTGTGACTCCATTTTCCATTAATAACAATAAAAAAATGATTATGTGAATGTTTATTCGTCAACATCTCCATATACACCAAGTTCATTAATCTGTTAAATGTTTATATTATACAACCATTGAAACAAAAGTGTAGGTCAAATGGGTGTAATCACAATCAAACGAGCCAAAAAGCACTTCAGGTGACCACCAAAACTCTATAAAAATGTAATTTTGTTAGATATATTTTTGTGGTGCCATTTTAATGCCATGTTGATCATGGAATTAGAGCTAAAAGACTAATATGAATGTTGAAGAATTCAAAACAAAAATTCAAAATTTTGTTTCTGGGTTTTCATTTTAATAAGCACTAGAAGAAAAACACCTATTTTCAACTGGTCTCTACAATTAAATTTTAGTCGCAAGTGACATTTGTGACTAAAATCCCCTTGGTCACTTTAGACAAATCACATGTGATATTAGTCACAAATGAAAAAGGTATCGGATGAACGAAAAAATGAAAAAATACAAGTTCATCCTTTGATTCCATTATATACATATTGTCACATGCAACTATTTTGGTCACTATTGAAGGCAAATGATGTGTTGCTACGTGTCCGAATATTTAATTATTTAAAATTATTATTATTATTATTTTGAAATAATTTGGGACGTTCAATTCACATGCTTGGATGATTTATATTATGACATGTGGCCCAATGTAAATTTGCCATGTGGCATTAAAAAAAAAAGTTAATATAAAATATTAATATTAGGTTAGTAAGTACCTAGGTAGCTACATAAATAAATGCCTACAAACTTAGGTTAAATACCTACCTACCTATTTAAGTAAAAAAGTAGATAAGTAGGTCCTACCTTTTTAGGCTAAATACCTACTCACTCATATAGGTAGGCACTTCAGTAAACAAGTACATACGTCAACCTAAGTAGATAGGTCAAACTAAACACTTATTTAGTTAGGTAAATAAGTAGGTTGGGGAAGTAGGTAGTTTAAAATTGTGCATAATTTTTCTTTTTGTTTTAGGTTAAGTCCTTTGAATGGTTCATCTCATGTGCACACATTTATTAATGTGAAATTAGATGACCACACCCCTTGCTTATATAGTGTTCAAATTAAGAGCGGAAAACAAACAACATGGGATAAGTTTTAAAATTATAACTTTCTCATCAACTAAGTTGCAATTTCAAAGCTTTCCTCATGCCTTTTTTTCTTAGTTTTAGATTTCTAAACAATTCAAGTACATGGCTCACTAGATAAGTAGATAATCATTTAATTAATAATGATTAAATTTAACATATATTTAAAATATAAACTATACATTAGAAATATTAAGTATTCATTATCAACTATTTAAACAACTAATAACTTTTTAATATTTAACTAACAAACTAACTATCTAGTTACTCACAATTTGTCAATACAAAACTCATAGATAAATAAATAACTTCAATATTTTAAAATATTTCCTTACTTTGAAAAATCTGGCCGAATTACAAATAATATAATTAATGTACAAATAATTCAATTATTATACTTGAAAATAATTCTTATAAATAATTATTATCTAATTTAAAGAATGAAATAATAATTGTTATTAGAAAGTAAAATCCTACACAAAATACTTATTTTAAGAGTAAGATTAAACGAATTACTATAATAATTATTTTAATTACATTTATTATTGTAAATTTTTTTATTGGTCAAATAAATGTTTTTTCTTCCATTAGTAATTAATAACTATGAATATAATAATTTGCTGGAAAATATTAATATTTAAAAATTAATATTACTATAAAATAATTATCATAGATAACTAATTACAGATTTTTTAAATTAAAAAATGTATAATAATACCTGCAATTATAATCATTATAATAATTATTTTAACTACATTTTAATTTCTCGAAATTTTTAATTCAGATTATTTATAAATTACAGATTGTGAATAATTATGTTCAATTAGAAGATAATTATGAAATTACTATAATTAATTCACATCTGAAATATTTTAAATGATTTTAAAGTAATGTAACAATAATTACAGTAATTGATTTATTTTATTGTAAGAATATAAATCATATAATATAAAAATTTATGTTGTAACAATAACTATTTAGTGGAACTTATAATTAATAAATATAATCATTTATAATGATTTATAATATTGATATATTATGAACAAGTAGGTACAACAAATAAATATTTTAGTTTATTATATTAAAATCCATGTAGTTATGGTTATCACATCAATTATTTTAATTAAATTATGATTATTCTGTAAATTTAAATGGAACTAAATTTATAAATTATAAAATATAATAATAAAGTTTAATTATAAATTAATTATTCAACTACTATAATTCTAACTTACATATAAATTAAGTAATTACAATGATTTTAAGTCACTATAGAATAATAATTATTAATATGAATTTTTTTTAAAATTAACAATTTACTATAAATAAGTAAAATAATAAATAATGGATACAATTATTTTAGTGTATTTTTTAAAATATAGTAATTATAGCAACATTATTTTAAGATTAGTATAAAATTCTAAAATAAAAATCTTAACTATAGGACATAACTTTTCAATTAGGATACAAATTTTTATTATTATTATTAAAACATAAAGATTATATACAATAGTTATTTTTTATGATTGGAAACTATCATTTAATTAATGTGAAAATTTATGTTGTAATATTATTTATTCATTTTATATAAGCAGTAATAAATAATAAATAAAATAATTTATAAGTAATTTAAAATAATTTAATGTAATGAAATGAGTATAATTACAATAATCATATCAATGATTTTAATTATAATAAAAACATTATGATTATTAAATTTAATCATAAATCAATTTATTATTATCATTTATGTATATAAACATATGTTGATTGCAATTAAGCACCATTTTGCTTACAACTAATGGGACTTTAGATGGTTATTTTTTAATGATAAATCTAACCCATATGTAAATGTAAACCAATTTAATTGCAGACTAATCATAAGCTAGTTGCAGGTGATTCGATTGATGTTAACGTGATGTCACATTAGTCACAGAAGGCAAAATTTTAGTTACAAAAACCAAATAATCGTAAGTAGTTGTAAATGCGTTGGTCACATATTGGCCTTTTTCTTCTAGTGAAAAGACCTTTGAACTTGAACAATAGTTGTCAATTTTGTAAATTACCAAGCCAAAGATTCTTTTTATAAAGGAATTTTGATGAAATTTTTTTGAAATGATGTTAATTGATTGTCCCATTCAAAAAAAACTCATAATTTGAAAGTTGCGAAATTTGAAAATTAAAAATAAATAAAATTAGATGTCTTGTACATTACACCCCATTTAAATTTCAAAAGTTCAATACCACATGTAAAGGGGGTGTAATATACATGACATCTAAAACAAAGTTGTATTTTGTGAAACAATAAAATAAATCATCAAATAATTAACATGTTTTTTTATAATTTGAACTTAAAATAAATTTTCAAAATGAAACACAGAATTTGGTAAAATTTGTACATTTTAAAATTAAAAAAAGTTATTCATGAAAAGTTAATACAAAAAATGTGATGTATTGAAAACATTATATGTATTCTGAATAACATATTACAAAAGATTTCATCCAAAAGTTGTTTATATGAGAAAGTGAAAATGATTACAAAAGGGACTATAGTCCTTGAATCCTTTGTCATCGTTGGCTCATTTGATGGTGATCGCACCCAAATGTTTACCTTTGTTTTAATTTAATGCAAAATAAATTTCTTGCTCCATTAACATTGCATAATGCAAAAAAAAACTTGCAATATTCATTAATAAACATTTTGTGCATTATTATTGGTATTTTTGTACACTAGTTTTTATGATTAAAACTATTAATTAGCATGACTATTTGAAATGACAAAGATGATCAAAAGTACTAATTGATGTGGCCATGTAAATTGATTAAGAATTATGATTATATTATTTTAGAAATATTTTTTTCTAGACTGAGCTATGTACGAATTAATCCAAAGGCACATTTGACATCTAATTATGTTGTTGGATTATTTTTTTAAAAAAAATTTGGTTTGGCGAATGGGGTTTGCCATGATCATGTCACAAATACATGTTCAAAGTGAGGTTTGAACATTCATCTCTTAGCCACAACCCAACACCTTTATCATATGAACCACCACATCATGTCATACCATAATCGGTAATTGCAAAATATATAAACACATATTTTTTGTAATATGATGCATTATAATTTTATCATGTATAATTATATAGTTTCATAATGAAATTGTTTACACATGTACATCTTTGTTATCATAATTCAATTTATTTTATTTTAATTTGATAATTCCATAAAAAAAATAATGCGTTTAAATTTCACAAATAATTTATTTAAAAAAAATTCATTTCATTTCTTAAAATTTAAAATCAAAATTATAAAATTTGGCATTAATTTTCATATTTTCATTTGCGAATTTTTTTAGTAAATTAATTGTATTAAATTTTACTTTTAAAAATGTCACAATGAAACTTAGTTTTGAAATTGCATAATTAAAATACACGTGTCTTTGGTTTTATCACTGAATTTTTTTAATGTATATTTATTGATTTAAATAAAAATAAAAAACTAATTCAAATTTCACATGCATGAATTAGTTGTGTTTCTAAAATGAATTCAAAATAAATAAATTTTGATCTTCCATTTTTTCACATGTCATTTTAACATAATTTAAATGTTGTTCCTTTTTTAAAAAAATGAATAATTAAAAACAACAAATGGAAACATGACATTCATAATTTATGTTGTAACCCTAGCCTTGGGCTCGCGACCAAAGCAAGGGTTTGTGAAGGTGCGGGCCAAGAGTGAGCCCGGGAGTCACATACCATGCTCCTGGGAGTGCAAAAGAGTGTGAAGGATTGAACCCCCACACTTTCAAATGAACTCCCACTTTGGGAGTTGGAATCACAATGGACTCCCAAACTTTTAGAAGGCGATTGCAGGGGTCAAAACTCATTGGATTAAAAAGTTCTTTATATCATTGGAAAGTTTTTAGAACGTAGATATTTAAAATGGGCTCGCATGACCCATTTGGACACTTAAAATATAAGTTATGGTCAAAAGAAAGGCCGGGAGTCAAATTGGCAATTTGACTCTCGACCATTAAAAGTCGGGAATCACTTCGATTTCCTTGTGTGTAAGTGGCGTGTCACATATCGCTTTTCAATTTTTCAACGAAGGTTATAACTTTGCTTTGGACCTCATCTCAATCGAAGGTCTTCACACAAAATTATGGGCCCCCAAAGTTGCGGGAGTCCCAACTTTGGGAATTTCAGGACTCCCACTTGGGAATCCCAGGACAAAATGTCATTTGGATGCTGGCCCCGTGGCCAAGCATAGAATATACTATAAAGGGGAAGGTGGTGGCTTCCCCCAACTCTAAGCTGTGGTGAGTCTTGTAAGTTCGTGTCTATTCGTGGCGAATTCGTGCACCAAAATGCTTTAACTATGCATTAACCAACTTATTGTTTGGTTTGTCCAGGTCTGTGTGAGTAATTGAATTGCTTGTCAATCTTTTTAGTCCCATTTTGGAGTTCTAACATGCCTTTCTACCCCCGAAATGTTGCGAGCTAGGGAACACGCCCCAACTCCTTCTCCTTCTGTTGTCTTCACCTTTAGACTCGCAATTGAGTCCATCAAGGAGCTTGGGGTACTTGGGGGAGCTAGTTGTGTTTCTAAAACAAATTTTAGAAAAAATAATTTTGATCTTCCATTTTTTCACATGTCATTTTGACATAATTTAAATGTTGTTCCCTATTTTTAAAAATGAATAGTTAAAAACAACAAATGGAAACATGAAATTCATAATTTAGTTCTATTTTATTAGCAAATCAAATAAAAAAGTATTTTCAAATTTGTTTTAATATTGGCACATCATGAAAAAATAACATCATTGTCATAATCATTCATATGTAGATGATTAATTTTAGTCACATCTATCACATTATAATCAAGTTGAGTAGTTCCATGTGGGTGCCACATATGACACATGTTTAACACAATGTCTATTTTGATTAAATAATATTTTAAAAATTGAAATAGACATACCTACTTTTGATTTTAGTCAAATCAAGCATCATCAATCATTTTAAACAAATAGATCTGATTTTAAGGTCATTTTAATCTTGATGTTATTAAAAAAACATATTTTTGTAATAGTGTTGCTAGTAAAATATTTTTCAACCCTCATTTCAATTCACAATTGTTATTGCAACTACTATCATGTCATTTTGCCTTCACCTTTATACATTATAAAAAGATATTCATGGAAGAATTGAAACCCAAATGAAACAAGCAAGCTGAAACCACAACATTGGAATACCTTTACAACAAAGTTATCCATGGAAAGTTCACCTAAAAATATATTGAATGAAAAGGGTTGATGAAAATCATCAGATATGGACTATTCTTGTCACAATCTTCCATAACACCTACCTTCAACTACCTCAATGCAGACTCTCCCTATGGGGTTAGTCTCCTTATTCATTTCTTTGCTTGCCTTGTCAAAATCTAATTTCATAAGAGAGCTTGCAAAATTGGACCTAGAGTAGTTGAGATTTAAAAAGTCTAAATCCTCCTAAGGGAATTTGATGGCAAGACTTTTTTGAATTTCTTGTAGTGTAAGGTGGTGGTCCCTTTGCTAGTTATGTGGATCGCATGGATTTGATATTTGATGGTCATCTCTAATGTAAGAACAATAACATTAGTATGAGAAACCTCCCTCTTGGTGTGAAATGCCATAAGGTGCTTTGTGCGAGGATTTTTTTTTGCCAATCAAACATGTGCATGCAAGGTCAAGTATGGGGTTTGAAATAAAAGGTATTGGAAGGGACACATAGCCAAACCATTATTGCCTGATTCTATAGGATTAGATAAAACATACATATGCACCTTTTGCAAATACTTGGCATTTTGTGAGTCTAGGTGTGGTGCATGTATGTTTATTATTATTGGTCACCTTCCTTCCCCAAAGTATAGTTTTTTGTTTTGCACGTTGGTTTGCATAACCATCCTAATGCGAAGGGTAAGAATTGAAAGGTTTTGGAAAGGATCAACCAAACGATAAAAACATATTTGGAGGAGAATCCATTTGTTTCCCCAGTGGCTGTTTCTTGCAAACTTGTTCAACAAGAGTTTTTGCAATTGTTTGTGAGGAAAGACCCTACCATGGATGGTGAAATGTTGCAAGGTGTGATGCATTGTTGGAGCTGTTGGAAATTGTGTCCCCTTTGTCTAATGAAAACAAGGTTAGACATTGTGTTTACATTCAAAGGACTTCTAGAATTAAACGTTTGATATTGCATATCAAATGCAATAATGCATATAGCTACATACAAGGAAATCAATTTTTAGGACAATCATTTAACAAGGCTTGCTTCTTGTTTAAAATGTCTACACATGGTTTTGGAAGTGGGGTGGAATTAGTGAGAAGAATGAGAAAAGGAGATTTGAAAACTTCTTGGGTGATGTTTGATCACATCAAGGAAATGCATGATTAGACAACAATGAGGGCCATATTCAAGATCAAGGATACCTATGAAAAACAACTTTTAGGACTTACATTTTGGTCCAAAATGTCCTAAAAGTCCTTTTTTGTTTGAGAGAAAGTTCTTTAAAAAAAACAAAGATTTTTTTCTATGATTTTTACTATGGGTAGTAGCTTTAATGATGCCATGCTTTTTGTGCCCTAAATAACCATAAAATGATGAAATTCAATAGTCCTTTACCATGTGGCCAAATGTCCTTGAAACGTCTTGACTACTTGGTGTCCTAATGTTGGGAATACTAATCAAAACATTGTTTCTATGGATGCCTTTGGTAAATATGGGTTTTACACACTCTTTGGACCTAAGAAATCAAGGGTTCTCTTATTTTTGCTAATCCTTTCAAGTCCTTAAAGTCATTAAGGGGGTGTGTGACATTTAAAAAAAATTTATTCCAGGATTTGAATGGACATCATCTCCTTTTCAAATAAGTGATTAGTCTATACCATTCACTTGATTTGGTTGTTTTTTTCAAGAAAAAAATTAAAATTGCTACAAATGAATTTTTTGGGGGTCCTAATGGAATTTGAAATTACATGGGTCCATGAATTTCTTACATGTAACATCCTTTTTGTGGTCCTTGATCTTGGATATGGCGCACATGTGTATGATCCTTTTTGTTGTCGTCTACTAATCATTGCTTTGTGTGAGATGAAAGTGGAAAAGTCCTAAAGGTTGTTTTGGACATGTTTGAATAAATGGGTGATGCAAGTTGGCTTCCCTAAGCCTAATTTCATTGGGTTTATAATTACTAATGTTCCAAATATGAATTATAATGCAATTAGTAAAATGTATGGTGATGATGCAAATGCTCCCTTGGAGGGCAAGGAACATAAATGCCTTCACCATTGGGAGGAAGACATGTGTTCATCCACACAAAGAACTTGATACTTCCTACCTTTAAGGAGACCATGTCAATCTTTGTAGGGAATGGGTATAATCCCTAGTTAGGAGGGAATTTGAGATGAATCATGCAAGGATTGAAGCTTGGTGGAATAATTCCTACAAATGTTCCTAGACTTCAACAATGGTTATATTGGTGGGTCAAAAGTTGACACATTTGGCTTATTACCTTATGAATGAACTTTACCGTGAGGAAAAGGTTTTGATGCCAACAACCAATCTTGTTGAGAGTATCCATATTCATCCATACATGTGTGGGTTTCTATTGGAAATGGTTGCAAGGTGAAAATATATGGATGACATGGTGAGGCCTATGTGGTAACAACAATTTTATCATATGTTTTTGTTTAGCAATAAAATAGGTACAAAACCCACTAAAATATATTTACTTTTGCATGCGGCTTCTTGTTCACCAAATTTGGATAATTTGTGAAGGCAATTTACAATGTTGTTTTTGGTTCCCCATTGCATTCAAAAAGGAATTATTTTGGAGGCAAAAACACGTTCAATGTTTGTTAAAAGAAAATTGGATGGGAATTTACACAAACTTGACAAAGGCATTTACATAATCAACATACTGGCCATGACAAACTACCTAGCTCCGTCCACACATCAAAGTTTGGATCCCTTGTGCATTCTATTTTCAACTCCACAACCTAGTGTTGGTAACACCATTCAAAACAATTCATACAAAGGAATTCCCACCAATGCAACACTTTCAAAAGTCCCGTCATGTTCCCACAACTCCACTTGAAATGGTGACTCAATTTTGGGTTGCAATGGTGGAGAACTATGTTCCACCAGACCATTGGCATCTTCAAAGGACAACCAATACAACAAAAATCACTTGTTGTCCTATGGTTTATGCAAACTATGCTTCTTGATGTTCAACATTCATAAAACAAGGGGGACCAACTATTGCCCTTTACTTCTTCAGACAACTTTACATCAAAACCATCCCCAATGCCTTGAAATTTTTTTTTGGTTTTGTTTAGGTAATATGGCCAATTGTGTTGGTGGATTATGCCAAACTTGAAGCACAACAAACCCATCCTTTTTTCCCAATGTTTGGCATGTTAACCTATGCACAAATATTATTCAATGTGAGGCTAATGCATTGGGTCAAACAAACTTTGTTCTAGTTCATGGTGGACCTTTTGTTACATCAACAATTGAGTTCAATGAACTACGTTTTCTTCTAGGACTTGCCCTTAGTGTTAGGAATGGACTCAAAATTTGTGCCAACAAACATATCTAGGATGTAAGATGTTGCCACCTTGGGTGCCAAGGTTGTCAACATCATTTCCACACCTACATACATACATCTATGAATTATTGGTTCATGAATCAATTATCAATAGCCTATCATGCACCTAATTTGTCACAATTGGTGTCTTCCCAAGTTGTATCCAAATTTTGTTTCCGATGCAACAAGTTCTAAACATAGTTATTTCTTTTCTTGCAAGCACATGCATTACATCTATAATGTGCATTTGAATTTGGTAGAAGACACTTGAACACACCATCATTGAGTTAGAATGATATCGAAGACCTTTTGAAGTAGGATGCTTTTGAACTTTTTTATGTTGCTTGATTACATATTTGGGAATATAATTTCCAATTCATGGTTTAGAATTTTCCAATGTTAGCCAAGTGCTCATGGATTTTTGGTTTTCGATTGGTTCTTCTATAATCCTATTCATGAATAAAGAATGATGCTTACATAATGCCTACTTATGTATTGTTGCCCATTTCTTGTGTTGACTTATGTTAGAACGTTGTAACTTGTTGACAATAGTTCAAAGATTATACATGGATTCACCTAATGGATAACAATTGTTGGAAAACAAAACAATGGTTTCTTTTATTTGTTCATTGGATTTCATGTTTTGATTTTTCATATATATTCCATGTTTATGCAATCACTTTTTTTGAACTCTTTTGGTTGGATGTATTTCATCCATGATAAATGAGTTCATTCATTCATTCATTCATGGATGCAAGATATTGATGAATGTTTGAATGACATCCAATGGATGGATGTCATCCATCCATTCTTGAATTGTATTTGTCTATACAATATGTAAATATTGTGGTACAAATTATGTATAAAATTTACTTTGAAGTTCATGAATGTCATCCAATATAGTGATGACTTTCATTTGTGGTATTAATCTACTTTGACCTACTCTCTGAAAGCACACTCTTGACAACAATCCCCCCTTGGCACGGACTTTGAATTTCTGCCCTTGTTTACTAGACTTTTTTTTACTTGAAAGAAAGAGTGAATTGGTGTCCCATAGATTCGCATGCTTTTCGAAAGTATTAAAATTATGCACAAAGTCAGCTGTATGGCAATAAGCCTGACTTGGGGGCTCCCAATGCCTTGTCATGTGGGGTCTGCTGTTGTGCTTTTCAAAAAAAAAAAAAAAAAAAGTTATCCTCACAATCACCCTGTCTTTGGACCCTAGTTTAGTACCTGTTCGATCCCCAATTTGTAAAGTTCCACGAAATTTATTGCTGTGTCATCAAACTGGGTATCATCATCAGTTCAAAAGGTTTGCAGGATCTTATTCTGAGAAGGGAGTGAGGAGATTTAACCAAAGGGGATGAGCCAGCAGTGAAGGCGCAGGAAAGGTACAATCCAGAACTGGGGTTGGTGAAACTTCTATGAGGAGCAATTTGGCTGTGAAAACTAGTTTTGCTTCAGGTGCTTTTTTTTTCCCCTTCTTGTGTACTGTTTTCATCCTGACTTCTCATTTCGTCCCCAGTTTCAATGAAACTGATGCTCAATAGCCCCAGTTTAGGGTACTTGACCAGATAACTCTAGTGACTTTGGAAAAAGCACCGGCAGAATTTTTTCAGTGTATGTTATCAAGGGGAATCTGTCCCTGGCATTCATTCAAGTGGGGCATTCCAGTTTGATGGACCCTAAACCCTAAACCCTAAACACCTTGCCTCCTTTTTTCTTTTTTTTATTAAAGATAGTTTCCCATGATACCCGGCGGGTAAAGTGAGAAAACATGAAAAAATGGTGGCCACTGATTTGATTGATTTATTTCTTTGGCAGACTTGGCAGAGGGCCGACAGGAGTTGTTTCACCTGGCTGTGCACACACAATTTGGGTTTGAACCCAGAACCCTTTGTAAGGTTCTCAGGGTCCCAGAATGGGCTATACCAGTGAGCCTGATAGCCCTTTGGGGGGTGCCGGGGGCTGTTGGACAGAAGTTTCACGTGCATTGAGAGGCAGGAATGATACGACTTCTGTACCATACTCGCCCGGCGGGTCGATTCCTGACGAAGAACGTCCAAACTTCACACCGCAAAATGACGTCAGCTTTTTCCGTAGTGAAAGGGCAATGCCGATGAGCGTTGGTGTCGTTTTCAGGCACGAGAAACGAGGGCGGGACAAAATCTTTTTTTACCAAATAACTTTTTACCCCCCCGCTTAAGAAAAAAGTGATTTTCGCCTCTGACTTTTCACACATGCTTTTCTATGATTGACTTGTAGAAAGTTAATCTGGCCACGAGACGCCCAAATTTACCGCTAGATCTCCATCGCACGGCCAGCAGAGCGCAACGCGAGAGATCGCGAGGCGACGACACGAAAGCGCGAGAGAGAGAGAGAGCGAGAGAGAGAGAGAGATAAGAGAAGAAGGAAAGCGCACTAAGAACGAAGAAGAATAAGAAAGAGGATCGCGAGCATGGGGATGAGTTCGTTGCTTCTTCCTCTTCTGCCGCCATCGACGACTTTGCATCTTTTCAAAGCATGAAAGCCTTCTTCATCTTTTTTTTCTTTTCTGGCGGAAGAAAAGGGAATTTTTAACGTTAAGATCATTTTCGTCTACTTCTTCTGACAGCAAAATGACTGTCGTTTTCAACGCGCATAGATCCCACGTCCATGTAGTAGTCTCGTACTGTCTTTTCACCCTGTCTTTCGCCCTGGAAATTCTCCCCTCTTTTTCCTCCCTCCTTCTCTCTCTCTCTCTCCCTCTCTCTCCCTCTGTCGTTATCTTATTCTATCTGGTGCAGATCATCCTCCTCATGTGTCTTGGTTTTCTTTTTCTGCTCGTTTGATAAATGGTACTGAGCTCGATGCCTGTACTGCGTAGCTTCGATGTGAGTTTGCTGGTGTGTTGTTTTGCTGCTGCAGCATGCAAGCTTATATATAGTTCTTGAAATGATCAATTCCCTAGTGAACTCAGCCTTGCTGAATTTTGAGAGCTGCATCAGCAGTAGCCCCGGTATTGCAGTAGTTATCTTGTTCACTTCAGGATGATCGGATCATCCGTGCTACAGGGCTGTCGGCTACATGAGTTTGGTGATGAGCAAAATCACTGTTGTTTTCCGATTATTAAGCTGTTGTAGCAGTAGCAGCAGCTGATAAAAAAATTATTTGCGAAGAAATTTTGATGCAGCTCAGCTTAATCTGCCGAGTTTCAGGAAGCGTCAGATCCGCGGGGTTACCAGATCCATCAGAGAAAGGCAGCCCAGAGTCCAGACCAGGAGCTGCTGGTTTTCCATCTTGGGTTGGCTGGAAAATCAAGGAAATTAGGTTCAGGAGCTGCTGTGATTCAGGCGCGGAGAAGGTTCTTCTGACTGATCGCCGAATATCATGAATTAGCTGCTGCAGAGCTCTGGAGGGTGGATCGACCGGTAGCCGTCGTGGTTCTAGAAGCGAGGGCTCATCGATGTCTTGCTTCGGCCGGAAACTAGAGTTGGGGGGGACCAGGAAAAAGGCGCGTGATCATACAGAGATCTTGCGCAATGAGGAAGAAACCAAGTCTCGGCGTCGTGATCGTCATCAGCATCGACGACGATCACCGGCGGCGGCAGTAAGCGCGAGCCGAGCCGGAGACGTTTCTGAATCCACCACGATGACGACATCTGCATCAGCCCCGCAGGGATCGTCAAGAGTTCTTCCGAGTATAGAGACAGATCCTGGAACCAGTACTTCTAGTGCAGCTACTGCAGCAAGTACTAGTTGTAACAACAACAGCAACAACGTCGACGATACCAGGTCTTCATCAGCTTTTCGATCAGAAGAAGAAAAACCTTCTTCGCTGCTGTCGAGCAGTAGATCATCAAGCAGGCTTCGCGAATTCAAGTATGCGGAGCTGAAATACGCGACGTCTAATTTCCACCCACAAAATGTCCTGGGCGCAGGAGGCTTTGGGTTTGTGTACAAGGGAGTGATCATGACTCAGAAGTTACCATCCTTAAAGTCTTCTTCTGCTTCTGCTGCTGCTGCTGGTGGCCCAGATTATCAAAGGCTTGAAGTCGCCATCAAGATGCTCAACAAAGACAGTCTACAGGTGCTCAGAAAATATGAAGAAATCTGATCTTGTGCATGTCTTGTTGTTTTCTGTACTGTTTTTGTAGAATTATTTTTTCTACTTGGGTAACTACCAGATTTCTTCTGAGTCCTGGAGGATAAACTTGAGGGTTGTGGGATGGACTGATTGGTTTTGCTGCTGCAGGGACACAAGGAGTGGCTTGCAGAGGTGCACTTTCTAGGGTTAGTGGACAATCCTTTCCTGGTGAAGCTCATTGGTTACTGTGCTGAAGATGGACCGACGGCAAGTCACAGACTTCTGGTGTATGAGTACATGCCCAATAGAGGTCTTGATAATCATCTCTTTCGCGGAGCGCCTCCGATTCTCCCTTGGCAAACCCGAGTGAAGATTGCTCTTGGTGCAGCTCGAGGACTCGCCTACTTGCACGAAGAGATGGACATTCAGGTATGTACAAAACAGAGCTCTAGTACTAAATCTCTAGAGCTAATATATAATAATTCTGCTGCAAAATTTTGGAAACTTGGGTTTCAAGAGATCGATCTGCAACTTATTGCAGAGAGATCTAGAAGGCTTGCTATCAACAGTCCAAATTGTGACTGAAATTTTTCCCAGCGTGTGTGTACAGACTAAAATATTAATTGTGTGACCTTGCTTGTTGAATTGTTTTTTCAGGTCATTTACCGTGATTTCAAGACATCGAATGTCTTGCTTGATGATGAGTTCAATCCAAAATTGACAGACTTTGGCTTGGCTAGACAAGGGCCTGATATGGATGCTACTCATGTCACCACTGAGGTGAGTGGATTTTCTTTCTCCGTTAGTTTCCAGATCATGTTATTTTTCTTTTCTCATATTCATGATCAGCTCAAGATTCAAGCAGATCATGTTATTTTTCTTTTTGCGTAAATTCGTGATCAGCTCAAGATTCAAGGGGACCTCACATTACCAGCCAGCATTAAGGACTTCCCCATTGAAATTGCACTCAGTACTAGTACTGCCTCTTGACTATGATGCACTTCCTACGCATGATGACTAACTACATAAGTCTAGCTTTTCCAAACCTGCAAATGCTGATGATGATGATCTGATCTAAGCTGAAAAGTGTTGATTTGATGCAGGTGAAGGGGACGGTTGGGTATGCTGCTCCAGACTACATACGGACTGGCCATTTGACATCGAAAAGTGATGTTTGGTCTTTCGGGGTTGTCATGTTTGAGATTCTGACAGGAAGAAAGGCGCATGATAGAAACCGACCCAGGTCAGAACGAAAGCTGATAGATTGGGCGAAGCCTTTCATCAGTGAACTCAAGAGTATTCACCATATCATGGATCCCCAATTAGATGGGAAATATCCTGAGAAAGCAGTTTTCAAGTTTGCATCCATTGCAGCCCACTGCTTGGTGCAACACACAAAGGCAAGGCCAAAGATGAGTGATGTGGTTCAAGGTTTAGAGAAGGTGATGCAGATGACATTTTTGTGGGAGATGCCAATCACTACTCCACATTCACCTCTCAGAGGTACTACTAGAGTTAGTATGACAAATAGAACTATGGCCTCAAATGTGGTTCCACAATTAATTAGTAGACATATTGGAAAGCCATCCATTCGAACTCCAATAAGCCCTTCGAATGCAAATCCACCAATAACTAGTAGACATGCTACAAAGCCATCCATTCGAACTCCAATGAGCCCTTCGGATGCAAATCCACCAATAACTAGTAGACATGTTACAAAGCCATCCATTCGAACTCCAGTAAGCCCATTTAGGATAACTACACACCCTGCAACATCACTCACATATATCAACCCAAATTCTCCATTGCCATTAGATGCTAGTTCAAAGAAAAAGATGCAACTAACATCAATTCCTAAGGTACCAACCGAACCATTCACATTAAGAAACCATAGATTCTCTATTCGACTACCAAAGATGCCATGGTCCTCATAAGAACACTAGGTGATTTCTTGAAGAATCGTACCAATTTGTTTGCTCAAGACATCTTTTTTCCTATGAAATTTTTAGAATTTCAATACATGTAGTCAATTACTCAAAGAACAACCCACAAGTTGCAATGTTACACTCATCTTGTGAAACGAATGGGAACCTAGAGAGGTGGAAAATCTTGAAGGAGACAATGTATATTATTATGTGAAATTCATTTCTCTTCCCCAAAGCAACTTTGAAATTTCAATTCATTGTTTTGAGATTTTAATAAGAGTCCAGTTACCAAAGAAAAAAAAGAAAGATTATTTTGGAAAGTCTTGCCCTTGAAGACATTTTTGTGATCCTTGCAAAAAAAAATTCATATGTTTTTATTCCATTCTTGTAGCAAAGTATTACTTTTCATGTGATTGCAAAATAATTATGATGTTTCAATGTTATAAAGTTCCTTCTTCTTGTGATTGTAAAAGGTTCTTTAAGGTTGAAGGTTCTTAGTTCCCATATTGTTGCAAGAGTTTTTGTAATTGCAGAGATTATTTTATGTTTCTAGATTTGTGTAGTGTTTTTTGCAAAGGTATTTTGTGATTACAAAAGGAGAAAGGATTATGTACATATGTTGGAAGCATGAACGCAATGTAAAAGGAACGTTTTTTTTTTCGTGATTGCATTTTGATGTTCCATTTTCTTTTAGGTTTG
>Ga0209611_10002211_pt1 | contig 34147 bp, 27 predicted proteins | sample S1TSphgellanicum_3_FD_187693 | JGI IMG/M metagenome (GOLD analysis project Ga0209611, IMG submission 187693) | Host-associated microbial communities from peat moss isolated from Minnesota, USA - S1T2_Fc - Sphagnum magellanicum MG (SPAdes) (version 2) | ecosystem: Host-associated > Plants > Peat...
CAGGAAGTTGAAGATTAAGAGAAATTTGTGACAGTTTGTTTACCATCATCATTGCAATTTCTTGCAACAAAGGACATACAAATGAGGCATGAGGATGAGTGCAATTTCTTGTTGCAAACAAAGGATATACAGATCTGCACCAGGATGTTTGCAAGAGCTCACACTTTTTATTTATAAAACTTTTGTATACCACTTTGACCATGAAGTTGCTTGTCAGATTTTGTCTTCTGCTTCTACACATAATCACAGAAGACAAAAGAGGGCAGGGAATCTGCAATTCTGCTGCTCACTTACTGAGCTCTGCAGCAAATTGCTGCATCTCTGCTTGCATATGTAACTGAGCCTTAGAGACGATCTCTGGTCCAGCTTTCTGAGGACTCCCACAATCAAATGGAGGTTGAGGATCATACTCCATACTGAGCTGCACAGTTTTGGCTGTTGTTTCATCAAATATCAAAGCTACCAGCTGGAGAGCCATGTCAATTCCAGCTGACACACCTGCTGCTGTGATTATCTTGCCCTTCCAACACACAGTCACACATGAACAGGGGTATGTTAAGTCTTTTTGATCTTCTGCAATTCAGAGAATTTCTTCACTTTCATACCATTATAGCATCTGTTTCTTGGTGAGATACAAAGTTGAAATGGCAGAGGTTTCTTCACTTTCATATCATTCCAGCATCTGTTTTCAGTGAGATTGCTCATTGAAATGGCAGAGAGCTCTTCACTTTCCTACTGTTACAGCATCTGTTTTTGGTGAGATTTAAGATTGAAATGGCAGAAACAAGGAAATGTTGATGAATGCCATGTGAGGAATTTTGTTCATGATATTTTTACTACCTGTCAAACAACTCTGGCCTTTACAGGCTTAGCACCGAAGTTTGTAAGAAATTCCAATGCATTCCAGTGAGTTGTTGCTTCCAGTCCATTGAGCAAGCCAGCAGCTCCAAGTAGGAGAGAACCCGAGCATACAGAAGTTGTGTATAAGCTAGTCTCGTGCACCTTGTCATCAACAGCAACAGGGCAAAGTCCAGAAGAACCATCATCAAATTCCATCACAGATATTTCATCTGAAACTCCATACTTTGTGATCCTTCGAGTGCAAAACATGAGCATCATAACTTGATCAGTGCACAGTCAAGGAAGGTGATTTTTCCATCATGCTGTATTCATTCTTCACAAGAAAATTGAGAGCTTGATCTTCTTACCCACAATGCTTTCTTTTCTATGTTTGCAGATCAGGGAGAGCTCAAACACATCAATAGATTCCTACATGGATATTGAAACTGAAATACCTTACACAGCCATTGTAAGATTGTCTTATCTCCCAAAAGGGCATTAGTGCCCATGCCTCCAGGCACAACAACTATGTCTGGATTTGGCACCTGTGCACACAGATGAATTCCGTACCCATCAGTCTCAAGTTCTAGTGCAACAGAATTTTTTCCTGCAAACATTTCTCCAGGTACAGATTTTTGACATTATATCGAACTTGTGAAAATTTCTTCAACAAAAAGTACATGCAAAATTCTTCTTCAACAATGAGTGAAAATTTCAACTTTTTAAAGTGAGATATTCCTGCAGACATCAGCTTGAAAGTTTGAAACACTACATAGATCATGCTCTTTGTTTTTGTACCTGATCAAAAGAGGCTGTGGCTTGGATGGTGAATGTGCCCACATCTTTGTAAAGCTCTCCTGCAGTGTGGCTCACAAACACAACCTTCACATTGGGCAAAAAGTTCAGCACATCATAAGGGCCCACAAAATCCAATGCTGTCACTCCTTTGAAGACGAGAATGGCTACCTGCAGGTTCTTCTTCCCCTCCATTTTCCTTCCCTAGCACTGCTTAAACTATTGCAAACTGCTTGAAGATCAAAGAGTGTGAAAGCTTGTGTTATTGCTGGATCCACAAAAGCAAGCACAACTGTATATAGATTACTATCTATGTATCACAAAATTGCTGCCGTTGCTCACACTTTGATGAAAAACTGAGGGGACTCGGAGTGTTTATATACTCCTCTTTTCCTTTACTTGCATCACAAGTTTGCTCAACTGTTGATACTGTTGATATTTACTCATAAACTCGTGATGTAAGTAAATTCAAAGTTCCAATGGGATGATCAAGAGACGCATCAACTAAAACTTTTCCACGAAGGTGCATATAGTTATGTTATTTGAATGCAAAATGAATTTGATGAATACTAGCGGCTTATACGTTACAGCTAGATCTTCAGCTGTCTATCAACATTTGGAAACATGGTGAGAAGACCAAAATGCAAAAAAATCACACCTCACACAAGCACACACCCCATCGTCAGCTGTCTATCAACATTTGGAACATTGGTTGCACATGTTGATGGTTCCTTAAGTTGCTCAAAAAAAATTCTTAAAGTAGTTTCATTGTCAAAACGTCAGCCCCAAGTCTTAATGACATGCAAAGTCTCTTCCATGTTAGGGGAAAGTCAAGACTCGGGCAGAATAAGTCCTTGGGTAATGGTTATACCATTAAAGGCCAGGTTCAAACAAATCATGAGAGATATGGAACCTAAGTAACGGGTTTAGCAGTTTTTTTTTTTTTCCTTTCCCCCAAATTTGTGACGTAAGTGGAGTGGCAACCATCCAAAATATTATTTAGCCAGATTTGGCAATTGCAAATTATGACATTTATGAGGGTAAATTGTTTTTAGTAAGTGGAGTGGCAACCATCCAAAATATTATTTAGCCAGATTTGGCAATTGCAAATTATGACATTTATGAGAGTAAATTGTTTTTAGTAAGTGGAGTGGCAACCATCCAAAATATTATTTAGCCAGATTTGGCAATTGCAAATTATGACATTTATGAGAGTAAATTGTTTTTAGCATCCTTCTATATTTTTACTCCATACTTAAACTTAGGGCAGAACCTAGCAATTTTTTAACAAAATTTTAAAATTCGAAATTTGGCAAAGAAAGCCCCCCCAAAACACTAAAGTTTTAGCATTTTGAAAAAACAAATCATCATTTGGCGAAAATTCACCCAAAAGAAAAACACTTGTTAATCTATATTTTTGTTGACATGTTGGGAGAACCTATTGCCTTCATATGGTGACTTTGGAATTTCTTCCCCCATAATGTTGTGAGTTGGGCCCATCCATTTTGACGGAAAAAAAAAGAGTCCTTTATACCATTCACAACTCTACTTTTCTCGTCACCAGGATGCAAAAATTTGCCCCGAAAACAATTAAGTTACACCCAAAGTTTTTACTTGTTTTTGCAAGGAGCCATTCAATTGGCCCATCACAAAATAATTTTGGAAATTATTCCCCCAAAAAAAGTGCCTCCCTTTGGGCCACCTTCATAGGTTATGAAGATTCATCTTTGGGCAAAAGATGTGGTATGAAGTGCAGTACTATTGGGAACATCTTGAGGAACACATAGGGAACTTGAGAAACAGGTTAAGAACATCATTGAGAACTTGTTGGGGGAACACATTGGGAACATCTTGAGGAACACATAGGGAACTTGAGAAACAGGTTAAGAACATCATTGAGAACTTGTTGGGGGAACACATTGGGAACATGGTGAGAAGACCAAAATGCAAAAAAATCAAATCCGACACAAGCACAACACCCACCCCCCCTTTGACTTGGGCCGTATAGAAGGATAGATAAAGAGATCATGTTTTTTCCTTCCATAATAAAAGTCATTACCTCTAGTGTGGTGAAAATTAGAAAGCAAATAAAACCTTGCAACATAACCTTCCACACCTTGATGTTCATGTTTCATGTTCAAAATCTTTTCATGTTATGAATAAATCTCATTTACATACTTGTTTTGCATATTTCATGTCTTTCTTTTGTGTTTTTATTTTAGTTTTTTGGTTGGGGATCTATGTTTAGGTTTCTAACATTATGGATTGTCTTTTTCTTTTTTTCTTTTTTTGCTTATGATAATAATTCTCGTGGTTGTGATATTTTTCATGCATGTGATAGTTCCAACCACAAATGTGAATGGTCAAATTATCAATATAAATATGTTCCCAAGGATGTATTTGGATATTAATAGAACTTGGAACCTCAAGTGCAATAAATGATACAGTGTCACATTTTAAGGTGCATTCACACTCGGTGTTAGTGACTCTAGTGTTGAGTTCCTTCTCACCATACTAGTCATTTAAGACTTAAAACTTACTTATCAAGAAGATTTTATATTAAACTAACATTCACTAAACATTAAGCTATCACCCATTTAACATTGGGTGCCACCTAGGATGCCACCTAGATTTACATTAAACATTGATTTAACATCAAGTGTGAATGCACCATAATAAGGACGAAGTTATTTCAACCTTTATTCATATGACAAAGGGTGTTGAATGTTCATTTGTGTGTGTGTGTGTAAACATTATTTATGCATCTCCTTTAAACAAAAAAAACATTCAACATGACAACATAAAATCCTTATTCCTTCCCAGGACTAGAAGAATGTAATAATATAAGGCACATAATTGTCATTTGGATCAATTCATAATTTTTCACTACATGAGTTTGTACCAATTCCTTAAAAGATTCAATTGTTTATTTGATGTTCAATGACCAAGAAAAAGGTGAATTTGTTATGAGTATCATGCATTGAAAAAAATTGTATAATTAAATTTACAATTCATACTCTCTTTAGAATATCCAAATATTAGTATGCCACTTGTAATTGCTCCTACTTACATTATTTATTCCTATGATTTATACATAATTTTAAAATGAAAGAATGAAACAAATAAATTGTCATTCTTAAAGATCTACAATCACAAAATATGTATTATACTATTTTTTTAAAATGTAACATGAGAAACATTTACAATTATTTTTATCAATACAAATTTTATAACCATTTTTAAAAAATTGAAATGTACTTTAAAAATTCAATTAATCTTTAAATTAAAACTTTCCAATCATGACTGTATCCTTTGAGCAAGGTTCCACACTGAAAAAAATCAAGCTAACTTTTTAGGAGAAAAGTGGAAGAAGCCTCAAGACACAAAAGAAGGGTTTTGGGTTAAGGTAAACCTTCAAGGTGAAAACATGAATGTTGGACTGAAAGAAGCGTTTACAGTTAAGGTGTACCTTTGACATGAAAGCTTCAATATTGACAAAAAAGACAATGATTTAAAGTTAAGGTAAACCTTTCAGATGAAAGCTCAATGTTAACACAAAAGAAGGGTTTAGGTTTAAGGAAAACCCTTAAGCTGAAAACTTCAGGGTTAACACAAAATGACTCTAGTAAGGAAATCCTATCATCAAGATGCCATCTTCTATACAACAAAACTTTCAATTAGAAACTTCTGAAGCTCATTCTAATCTTTAATCTCCTTCTAAGACTTTGAGTATGTTCCCCACAATCTCAATATCTGCAAGTTATTTTGTCCTAAGTACAAACCACTGCAATCCACAAACAAACAAAGTTCATAACTTCACATGCACTACTACAGAGGTGTCCATGAAAAGCAAAAATATGTAAATATATACATATTCTTCAGCAAACTGCACAACCCATCAATGACTTTTTCTATCATTTACATAACCCTAATATTCATGGAATCCAAGGAGCCATCTTCAGTTCACCACCTCCAACAAAATGCTATCAACATTCAAAAAGTTGCACAGAATCTGCAAACATAAATGTATTCGGATCTTGCATGATCCTTGCAATGAGATTTCATCCAAGGACAGGTCTACCCATGAATCTCTTATAAACAACAAGAAAGTTGTAGATAGAATCCTGAATCTTCTACAAGCACCTTTTTCCAAGAACCCCATAACTCAATAGAATAAGTCAAGTCATTCAAACTGACCTATGATGCATAGCCTCATCCATCCTGGAGCAAAATCACAAGGGAGAAAAGCTGCCTACCAGATGCATCCTAGCAGTCAAACATATCGCAAAACCAGTCATGAAAGGAGTATGTTTGGATGATCAATAGGTACTGCCTCTGATACATCATACCTTAACTCCAGTCATCAACCCATCACTGACATCTTGGAATCTATTTTCTTCCCACTAAACAATAACTGTCACGAGAATTGAGAAATCTCCATACTCACAATTAAGAAAGCCAGAACAAGTAAACAAGAGAGATTGGAAAGCATTCTTTAGAATTTGTTTAAGCTGCAGAAAACCGTGTCTAGATTGAAAAAATGTCAATTGACTCTTGTACCTGCAATGCGGCAACAATATAGCAGCAAATTGTGTCCACACTGTATCCCAGTCCTCTCCTTTTCTGCTTGATTGGTTTTCTGCTAATTCAGTCTTTACAAGGTAAGCCCACTTCTGACAAATTCAAATCATCTGTCATGTGTACAGGAATTCCAAAAAACTGCTTTTACCTGCAAAAATAAAACCCAGTGGAAGTACAATGTCCTTCTTTACTTGACAGACCTTTCAGATGGTTATTCAGAGGGAAAAATAAGAGACCTGTGCACATTGCTGATGACAGGTTTTCCCCTTGTCATCATAACCAATCCCATGAACTTTGAACAGAGCATCCTGGGGCAAAAAGGCCTCATAAACAGTGAGTCCAATTTGAGGAAAGGGATCTAACCCTCCCTCTGTCAGGAGGTTGTAAGTGAGTCATTCAGTGAGACGGACAATATCAAGGAAACACCTCTGGATCCACCGTATTATCACTCCAATGGCAGCAAGTTGGGGAGCTAGCATTTTTTCAACGACATGGTTGAGCAGATAATACTGGAGGAGAGCAGGCAGGAAGGATTTCACAAATCAGAGAACGGGCGCCGTAATTTAATCTCAATAGGGAACCACATAGGGCAAGGCATATATATCAACTGCTGGCAAGTAAATTGCCTTGGCCCAAACCTGTGCTGGCTCCTCTGCGTCCACCTCGGCCTTTGGCTTGGAGTGGGTCTTGAGAGGCCTTCGCACAAACAACCAATCCTCATCCGCAGTCTCCGACCAAATGCTGGTTTGCATAAGTGGCAGCGTTTCAGAAGCAGAAGTAGTTGGTAAATTGGCTGCCTCTTGCTGTCTTTGTGAGACTATGTCACTGCTATCCAATGAATGCAACTGTATACTAGGTTCTCTACTGGGTCTACTAGGAATACTGGAACTTCTTTTAAGAGGCAAAACTAGGAGTGGCTTCGCTACAGCATTGCCATTTGGTCCTTCTTTGGTATCATACAATAGATGGGGAGAATTCGTGGGTGTCCTCTCGGTCAAGCCCAAGGGGGGCCCCTCCCCTCCATCCCCATTCTCCCCTTTGCCAAGAGGGCGCTCAACAGCAGCTGATGGGTATGACTCGCTCTGCACTCTTCCATTCTGTTTATCTTCATGGAGCAGATCATTGACCAGGCCAGTCCGCTGGAGCTTACTGGACCGTAGTGAGTCTGTACCAGAAGCAAAGCGTGGACCCAGTTGCAATCACGATGTATTTGGTCAACCCACAGACAGGTCTGTCATTGCATGACTTTTTGCAGAGGGAGGAGGAGGAGGAGGGCAGGGGTAAAGACAACACTGTCTAAGTGGACAACACTGTTTTCCCAAAAAAAGAAGAGATAGCACAATGATAACAGAGAAGTGAGAAGAGCACTTCCACTCATGTTTTTTGTCTTCTCAGCAAAACAGTGCCCCCCGCCCCCCAAAACCATCATTTCTCCACTCGTGTTGTAATAGAAGGATTTGTAACATGTTTCTCAAGGTTCCCAACATTGCACTGTAGTAATAACACAAAAGCATCCTAGAAAAGGGGTGAAGCTTTCATGAGTAGCAGGAGAATTGTGAACAATCACTATCTCTCTTTGCGACCAGAACCCACTCTTTTCTTTCAGAACACCAAGGTCTGGAGATTCACTCCTTCTTAGTGACCACTCTAACCAAGGGCAAAATGACAACATTCCTTTCTGCTCATCTGCAGAATGAGCTGAACAGTGCAGAATGCCAGATGCAGTTACAGTGATAGTCTGATTATTGTGGGACGTCCATAGTACACCTTGAATCTCTTAACAGGACATTCCAGATTCTGGAGGAGACCTACTGCAGTATTTTTCGGATGAAAGGAGGGAGGGAGGGAGGAAGAAGGAGAAAACCCAGAGAAACAAGGTCACGAGCAAACTTACCATGAGCTTCCCCATTCAAGTCACCAGCCTTTTCCTTTTCCTTTTCCTTCTTCTTCTTCTTCTTCTTGTCTTTATGTTTGTGCCGTTCCTTCTGTGTCCCCTTACCCAGAGAAACACAAGAGCAATTCACATCATGCTTTTGACAGACACACACATGAGAGACAGATAGAGAGAGATTGTTGTCAAGAGTGTGAAAACTTGGAGATAAAGATTGTACTAGGGTTATGGAAATGGGAGGAAGCACATAATGATGATGAAAGCAGGCAGAGAGAGAAGATCCTTCATAACCTAGGGTTTGCAAATCGCCAAAGTGCACCTCAGAAACCCCAACAGTAAACCTATCTTGGAGATCCACCATGATCCCAATGCGAGGCGGATTCAAAGCTCAACATAGCAAAAGAACAAAAACATCACAACCAAACTCGCAATTGCCAAGGGAGAAAAGGAAAAATGGAACCAGAGAGAGAGAGAGAGAAGGTAGACCTTTGTAATAGGCGGAGCTAGATCGGTGAGCTTGTGAGCCTCCTTCTCGTATCCCGGCGGTGGGTATGGATAGCAGCGAGACATGACGCTGAAGAGGAGCGTCTTCTTGAAAAAGACCTCGTGTGTACAAAAGCCCAAACCAATTCCCTCAGGAGCAGGAGGCAGCAGCAGGAGCAGCAAGGAAGAAAGCGCCAGGACCCAGTCACGGGAGGCGTACCCCGCCACTGCCCCAGCACCATGTCACCACATTCAACCCCACCCTTATATCCTCTCCTCTCTCTTTCTCTCCCTCACACACATGTATTTAGAGCCCTGTAATCCCCCCTGTAATCTCTCTCTCTCTCTCTCTCTCTCTCTCTCTCTATCTTCTCGCGCGTCTATCCATCTATCTATGTATGCATATGTGTACAATACAACATGTGCTACTCTTGCTTCTTCTCCACTCAAGAACAAGCAGCGCAATACGACAACAAAAGCTTCAGCAATTATGTGAAAGACGCAGAGAGAGAAAGAGAGAGATTGCAACAGCAGCAGTGACGAGAACCCGATTGCTTCCACAAGGAAGAAGATGAAGCAGTTTTTTGTTCTCCAGGAGGAGAAGGAGGAGTTTGTTTCCACAAGAAGAAGAGGGGGTGTTTCTTTTTTTCCCTTCCTCCACAAAAACAACTGCTGCTAATCTTCTTGCCGCTGCTGCCGGTGATGGCGTTGGTGTGTGTGTGTGTGTGTGTGTGTGTGTTTCTCGAGAGTTGTGCGGGAAACTAGGGTTACAGAAATGCTGCAGCTGCAGCAGCTGTCCCGAGGAAGGAAGAAAAAGGCGCAGCAGCGGTAGTGGTGGTGGTGGTGGTGGTGGTGGAACTTGTAAAGAAATGGGACTGGGGTGGCGTGGGGGAGGAGGGTGCTCTTGGTGGCAACGAAGGAGAGAAAGAAAGAAGGAAAAGAAAGCAAAAGAAATTAAGAAGACGGCGGCAATTAAGAGAAAGAAACTCACTACCACTGGCTGCCCTTTTTTTTCCCTTCCCTTCCAAGAATAAATTATTTATTTAGATAATTAATTAACAATTAAATAAAATATATTCATAGAAATTTTTACTCACATTTTGCTACTAACATTCGGAAATTTTCTTATTTTTTCCCAATAAATTAGCAAAATTAGGCACTCGAATTAACACTTTTTTAAAAATTCCAAAAAAATTCCAAATCTTTTTTTGTCAGGAAAATAAACACTAGTTAGTTAGTTAGTTGGTTAGTTGGTTAGCTAGTTAGTTGGCTAGTTAGTTAGTAGGTAGTAGGATTATGATAGTAGGGTCCTTTTTCTATAATTAATAATGACAAATATAAATAAATAAATAATCATAATGATTTTTAATTTTTTTTTACTCATATTTTGCAAACAAGGTAAGGGACAGTAAGTACTAGGTAAGTACTAGGTACCAGGAAGTACTAGATTTCTTTTGGAAGAACCATCTTTGTTATTACTCTGAAATTTTACCAACATTTTTACTACCTACTAGGCTACATTATTAAGTACCAGGTGGTCCAGCCTTCCAGCCTCCAGGTGATACCTAGTAGATTTTTTTAAAAATAAAATATCCTTTTTTTGGCTATTATGAAAATTAGCCACATTATGCTACTATATTAAGTACTAGGTATAAGGTTAAATAGATTTTTTTTTTACAAAAAAATTATTATTATTATTATATTGAAATTTTCTCACACATTGATAGTAGCCCAGATTTTATTTTATTTTAAATTTTAAATTTTATGTGCAATTTTGTGATGTAGCTGAAGTGGTGATCATCTGTAAGATGATTTAGCCAAATTTGGCTATATATTAGATATGAAAGTAGGGGAAAAATAAAAAACCAGAACCCTTCTATATTTTTTGGCTACCTACTGGAACTTTCATTAAAATCTGGCGATTTGGATTTTATTCGTCTTTGAAATTTAGCAAATTTGGGTCCTTTTTTTTTCTATGAAAAATCATTTGCATGGGTGGAAAACATTTTTTTTAGGTTGAAATTTGGTGAAATTTTACCAACCAAAAGAAAAAACACCCATTGCTACTACTACTACTACTACTAGAGTCTACATCAACTAACTAGATTTAACCATGGTTTGCCTTGCCAGGCTTGGCGTGTACCTAGGTGAAATTGGGCCCATTCCATAGTACATTAAATATTAGGTAGTAAGTACTAGGAGAATTCTTTTAGAAGGAAACTATTTCTATTGTTTGAATTTACTATTTAAATTATTATATTTATTAGGTAGCAAAGGAATTTCTAGGTACTAGTTAGAAGTAGATTTCTCAATAAAAACTCATCTTAATTATCTATCTATTAGAAGGTAGTCCGGATACCCTAATACCTTGGCCAATTTGACACTAATTATATTATTTTCAGAAATGTTGAAATTTTCAAAAAAAAACATTTCTTCCAAATCAAAAAAATATTGTGGAAGAAAATAGTGAATATTTAGGAATATTTCATTTGTTGAAATGAAATTTTCAAAATTAATTAATTATTTGACAAACATGTGTTGAAATGGCCAAGGTACTATGGTATTGTGTTTAGATTCATTATAGAGTATATAGTAGCTTAAGGGATTTTGGCCCCCTAGGTAATAATAATAATAGGTCTATTTTTATATGAGGATTTTTGAAAGATGATATTTTGGCTTGTGTTGAAACTTGAGATTAGTTATAATAGAGTTATTATAATATCTTGAAGGAATTTGGTTTCTTTTAGAGGATTTTTTGAAGATTATATTTTTGTATGGTGAAATATTTGGAGTTTTTGTAATTCTTCTTTTGCCTTAAGATATGTTTTAATTTAAATGGCAAGGCCACGGTGTGGCACACCCCTTGTTTTCTTTGTTTGTTGTGTTGAGATCTCCCAAATGATGGTACCCCAACCTCCCCTCCCACCCACTCTTGGTACCATTGGAAAGCCCTCACAATGTGTAGGGGTGCACAAAGGTGGTTTTGTCATGTTTAGACCTATGGTGCAAGAGCTATTGAATATTGAATAATTTTGTGAAAAAAATTTAATTAAAATCAAAACTAATTTTTTTAGGAAATTGGACCATGTTTGGATTTGCATTGCTAGAAAGCTTCAATGAGTAGGATTTTATGGAGGCAATTTCATAATTTTTAGACACAAGTTGTGAGAGATATTGAATTAAATAATTTTTGTCATTAGAATATCAATTAAATGACAAAATGTGACTTTGAATGGGGAAATTAATTTGGTAGCAAGCTCCCACTTGGGCCAATGACAGATGCCATGCTATCTAGCTATCTATTTATAATTTTTCACTAAAAATTATTTTAAAATATTTTCTCACATTTGTGATTTTTCTTCATGATCATGTTCACACTTGGGCCTAGTACACAAGCTTGTTACCTTTACATAGATTTTTGTTACTACATCATGTACTAGGTAAAAGGAAATTTTTTTAAAAGATCGTAATTTTTGTTATTATCATGCAAATTATTCACCTCTTTGTTATTGCATTATTAAATATTAAATAATAGGCATTGAGTAATAATCAACTTTTAAGAAAACCCATTTTGATTAATATCATCAAAATTATCGCCATTTTTTTTTCTAAACTAAGTTCTAGGTACCATGTAATAATATATTTTCAAAAGATAATTCTAATTTTTGTTATAATGAAATTTCTTCACATTTTGTTACTACATTAAATATCTCTTATATTAAATGTTAGTTCACAATAGTAGGCAATGTAGCATGATAATTCATCAATTTACAACCTCTCTTCAAATACATAGTTTGTTTTTGCTAAGTAGCAAACACAACATAATGATTTGGTAAGTTATTTTCATAAATAATAAATTATTCATAGTTTGGCAATTTTTTCAAAATATGTACATTCACATGCTTACTGCAATTAGCAAGATTTCATTTTTTGTGTAGGATACTAAACTACAAATCCATTGTTGAACTTCTATGTTTCTTTTTTTATCCCTTCATATTTTTTTTATTTTTTTTTGTGTGGGGTTGAAGTTCATGTTGTTCATGCTTTTCATTACATATTTGTAGTGCATAAACATCCAATCTTTGCAACATATTTATGTGTATTTTCTATTAATGAACATAAATTATTAATTGCATCAACAATATTTTGCAAGGAAAAGGAAAGGCATGGGAAGGGGAAGATGCATGCTTGGATGTCACTTCATCAAAAGCAAGTGAAAGTAATTGCAATGCCATCTATAGTAGATGCAATGTTGTAAGCAATAATTGCAACATTGAAAACAATTATATTGTCAAACACAAGAAGATCAACTGCAATGTCATAAGCAATGCCAAACATTGGAACACAACAACATCAATGTCAAAATCAATTACAACATCAAAAACATGCTAAACACAAATGCAAGACTTTTTCAACAAGGTAATTAGGAACATTTCAAGGTGTTGTTAGTGATGAAATGCAAAAAATTGGAGCACATAACTTTATAAAATTTGGTCAATCTTTGCTTTCACATGGTACCTACCATATGGGATAAGATTATAAAAGAAATGTAGAAGATGACAAAATTGAAAATTCCTCACAATGGAAAAATGTGAAAAGATAAATGAAACAACTTGAATTCCAATTACAAAAAAGTTTCAAATTATCACATGGGGATTAACCACACAATCGATTATGGGATTTGACAACTTAAGAATGCAACCACCACCATCTTCCAAATTAAAAAATTCAACAAGGAATTATATGTTGTTATTCAAGCATTCCAAAAAGAGATGATGGTAAATGCACTTGGACACATGAAAGATCTTCATGCCAAAGGAGACATTGTAGTTTACATGCCACCAAATGCAAAATTAGACATAAAATATTTTTTCACACATCATATATCTATGGTGCAATTTAAGCTTATAGGATATGATTACATGATTAATGAACATGGAAATGAAGGATGACAAGTTGCAAATGCAAATGGAATACAAAAGAGTTAATTAAATTTCATAAACCTAGATGAATTTTCACAGTCCAACTAATGCAACCAACATTACAATTTTTTCTATCTTGTGGACACTCCATTTACACCTATAAATCATTCAACCACACCATTGACTTTCATAAGCACAATTATAAAACACAAAAAATCAAAGGCCAAAACACATTAATAGGAGCCAACAACACCTTTTTGAATCATTATGATTAGTATTGATAGAATGATGTGGCAACACAAGATTGGTTGAAAAGCCCTAAAATAATGTTAAACAATAGTGTTTGGATAGTGTTCTACATCATTTCATTGTGTTGAAAGACAATGTTACAAGTTTTAACACATGTTCAAAGTTATTTTATGTTCATTAGATTACTTTAAAACTTATTCAACTTTTATATTGATATATGAAAAAAAAACATTATATAAATGCAACACAACATTAATTTAGTTGATAAAACCTGTAAACTTATAAAAAAGATTAGTTACACCCCAATTGGATCCTATTAATGTGTTTTTATCTTCCAATGTCTTGTCTTCAATGCTTGAAATCACAAATAAGAACAACAAAGTCATTATTGATGTTATGGAACACATGTGTGTCACACAATTGGTGATTGAAAAGCTTTGCAAAAACTCCATCAATACATAATCAAATAATAGTTAGAATATGCAAAGGTTAAAAAAGGAAAATGCATTACACAAACAATAATTTATTAGTGTTCTTGAAAGTATGAATGCAACAATGTGCCATGTTTTCCTTCAAAGTAAGGTTAAGATGCTTCCACTTGTGGAATTATTGTTAAATTATTTAAAATGCAAATCCAAAAGACAACACACATGATGATAACAATCAATAACATAATTTAAAAAATGAAAGTAGTTCAGTTTTGTAGATGTTAAAAATGTTGAATATTTGAATTCAAATTTCAATCTAACAATGTTTTGATACTTATTTGCATCTGCATTTTAACCACAAAAAAATCTTGACGTTATTCAATGCCTTCAAATTTGAGGCCTATATTTTTGATATATCGTTCCAACTATGTTTATCAAGTGCAATTTTAGAAATCTCATCACCTTATATAGGTACATATTCAAATTTAACATCAATGCTTAAATTTCATGGTTTGTCTTTCATCCTTGCATTTGGCTAATCATTTTCAATTTCTAATTGGGTCATATAAAAGTCTCTATATCTTCATCTTTGCCATTCAAAATTAGATTTTCTACCATGCAACAACACATGACAACACTGGATAGAAAAAGGAAATCTAAGCTTGTCTTGAGTAGAAGTTCTCTAAACATTGTAAAACTCTTTTGTCATGACACAATTGTTAATCGAACAATGTTTTGAGAATGGTATATTGGGCATTAACTTGGTTATGAAATACCATAAACCAAGGCAAAAATAGATACCCCTTTGTTGCCAAAGATGTATGGTAAGATCCCTTCTCCTCCACGTTTGACTATAGGGTGAAAGCACATTATTGGGGGGCCAACGTAGGTAGTTTCATGACATATGCGATAAAGTATATACTTGCAAAATGTGTTGCATTCAATTGCACATTTCACTTTTAATATTTGGGTTTGATATTTTGATTTTCACAAAGTTAATGTTATCTAATATTATTTGGAAAAAAATTAAAAATAAAAAGATTAAATTCAAGGAATAATGAGTATATTTATGGTATATGCAATATAATATAACCTCTTTTTTATGGACTACACTAGAAACTTGGCTTTGAATTAGTCAACCAAAAAATGTTTGAAATGAAAATTTAAAAAATGATCCATTTCACATATCTTGTCACCTTCCATTTGAAATTGATTATTTGTCAAAATGTTAATTTACCACATACTTATGGTCATTGCCCTAAAAAACATCAATTTGTGATATGATAATTATGAAACTCTTCACATAGTTCACAAATTTATTCTAGTCACATAAAATCAGAATGTTTAGTAGATATTAAAATTTTTATAAAGATTAAAAATCATTCAATCTTTTTTTGAGTATATTTGCATTTTTTAGTACATTGCGACATATATTTTTTTGGCATAAATATATTCTAAATCACATTGTATGAAATTTTAAAATGTAATTTTTTTAGCATTTGACTTCTTTGGGTTTTGACCTACCACAATATGCAAAAATATTGTGAAAATCCTTCATAATATGACATGGTTGAAGTCCAAACATGGGACCCCTGAAAATTGTACAATGAGACAATAATCTTGGCCCTTCCCCTAGTGTGTTTTCACCTTATAAACATAATTTCATTATTGGCCCAATGATATTTTAAAAAGAAAGTTGTAAGATTTGGGCATCATTTACCAAGCTAGGATACCAACAAAAATATTTCGAAACCTCTATGGTGATCCACTACCACTTACACCTAAATGTTGTAACCTTTGGACTTGACACTATGAGAAATTGTGTCAATGGAAATTTCACTACCCTACAACTAGAACTTTGAAACAACTAATATGTAAATACATTGCAAATATCTCATAGAAATGCAAATATCTATCCCATGAAAATATGGGGAATTTAAAAATAAAATGTCATGTTAAAAATTATGGATTTTTTACTATATTGCATATTGGTCCAAAGATGGACCTATTTACATATGGATGTATGCACTATATATATGTATTGGTCAACCATGTTTGACTTTGTTACAAGTTGCACAAAAGTCACATATGACAACTATAATACATGAAACATTCATTAAGAACTTCTTTACAACTACCCAACTACTAATTACAATAATAATAATTAGTGTAAATAAAATTATACAATTAATTTATTAATATTATAATAATTATTATACATTAGTATTTAGATTTTATATTAATAGTTAATATTATCAATTATTAACTATTATGAACTATAATAGTTAGTGTACCTAGAATATATATTATGTTAAAATCACTCGTTGCGTATTGTTGGTTGGTGATTAAACAATTTTGGATCATTATTATTTCTTCTTTATTTTGTGTGATGTTGAACATCATGGGAATGCCAAGGTAAGTTCTACATTATATGTTTTAATTTTAAAGGTAAAGGAACAATGTAAAATAAACAAAAAAATGTTGAAATCACATAATGAATTTTTAAAGAAAATTATTTTTTTATAAAAAACTTCATATCTTCTTGTTTCTTGTTCGTTTTTAGCAATTTAAAGTGCTATGGGTGTGTTAAGTTAATATTTACATAAACTATTTGAGCTCTATAGGTAAAAGAATAACATAAAAGAAGAATGAAAAAGACAAATGTGCTAAATTTTTAAGTGTGAATTAGGACAATGACCAAACATTGACCTCATTTACTTTTGACAATTTCATCTTCTTCAAAAATTGATCCATTTGAGTTGAATCTTCAACATTATATTCATGGCACAAACAAATTCATGTAGCATTAAATGCACAATAGACTTTCCAATAAAAAAAAACTTAAAACAATGTTGATATTGAAATGCACAAGTCAACTTGTATAACTTACAAGCCACATGGATATTCGTTGCAAACTAAAATCTTGTTTTTTTAAAAAAAATTGTATCATGGGCTTAAACAACTTTTGTATTAAATGTTGCACAAATCTTTTGTTCACACAAAATTGCTTGAACCATTATTGATCATTACATTGTGTGATCAAGAAATGGGAGAACCACATGTTCGATTTGGCCTTAACTTAGCTCCTTAAAACTTCGTAAATGTAAGGAAGTTGAAACAGATGAAAAATTAGATTGTTTGAAACCCTTTGAAGAAAAACCATGCACCATGTTTTGGAAAAAATGTTTTGTGAATTTTAACTTTTTCATAGTTGTGCTTGATCTAATCTTCCACTTGCAAAACTAATTGAAAAATATATAGTAAAAGAACAATCTTCAAATAACACCTTGCAACAAGAAATGGAACATTAAATTGGGCAAGCAAACGACAACATTCCAAACACAATAAATCATTTGATTGACAATTCAAATAGAACAAAATAATTAAAGACTCAAATAAAATGAACATCAAAGATATAAAGGAGTAGAAGGAAAAAGAACTACAAGCACATATAAGATTAATTGATAAACACAATGAATGTTAAAAAAACAAGGAACACTAAAAACTTAAGCAAAATGAATGTCAAAGATATAAAGGAATAGAAGGAAAAAGTTACAAACACATATAGGATCCATAGAGAACAACATAGAACTGTAATTGAAACATTAAAACATTGATTGTTAATCACAATGAACACCATAAAAACTATAACAAAAGACGGAAGCATATTACAATGAGCACCATATAAATTATAATGTATCATGGAACTATAGTGTAATTGGAAATAGAGAAAAATGAGCGCTAGAAAAAATGCAACATAATATGGAAGCAAAGAAACAAAAAGAAAGCTTCTAGAGGGACGGTGTAGAGGTGAAGAGCACACATGTGACAATGATGAAGCTTTTGGCATGAACCTCAATCATCATGGAGAATTAAGTGACAACCCACAATAGGTAGGGCAAGTATATCATTTTGACATACTTGTGTAAACATTAATAGCTTCTTTGGATGTTAGTAAGTTACGAAACTAATCAGGTGTGACACATGTGAATAGGGATAATGAATGATTCATTTTCATTAAAATATCAACATGAATTTGTGTCATTTCAAGTGAATTAGAAAATTGCCTAATTCATTATGTAATTATTTTTGGGTCATTTTTGATAACTTATCAACAAGTGCAAATTGATCATGAGTAGCAATATAAAACATTAAAAACCCCATTTTTCAATTCTTAAAATGAAATCTATTCACATTTTGATACTTCACTAAGTACTTAGTAGGAACATAAACATAGGAGAGAATTTTTTGGTCAATTTTTTGCCATTTCATGATTTTATTTTTTGTTATTAAAGAAACCTTGAAGAAACAAAACATGTTTTTCCAACTACACAAAAAAAAAAAACCCACACCCACTCTCAAATATACATAAGATGAAAGCAAGGGCTTGGCCATAGGATTGGGGGGCATTCCAAAATGAAATGAAGGGGCTTGATGTAAAGGGGTGGTTGTGGTAGTAGTTGAGAGTGGTTCGTGTACCAAGGTCCTGAATTTTGGGAAGGCCATTGTCTTTGGAGGGGCCTTCCTATTGTTCATAAGGTGCCTTAAAGACCACATGACACATACAAACCATCATGCCCCTTGTCTTTGGAGGAGCCTTATTGTTGTTCATAAGGAGCCCCAAATACCATTTAAGGCACCCAATAAACCATACTGCACTTGTTGGTTTGGAGGGGGCTTATGATTGTTCATAAGGTGCCTTTGAAGACCATATGGTACCTAATCCACCATAATGCCCCTTATTTTTGGCGGGCCCTTATGGTTGTTCATAAGGTGCCTCAAAGATCATAGGGTCCCTTGTAAACCATAAAGCCCTTGTCTTGGGCTCCGGGGGGGGGACTTAGGGTTGCTCATAAGCTACAGGCCCTGAAGACCTAAGGCACTTTATCATCCATAATGCCCCTCAAGAGAGATGTGTAAGTTGTCCACAATTCATTTTTCATGTTGTTGGACTTATTATTTTGCCTTGTAAATGGCCTTAGTCCTCTCTTGCCTATAGCCAAATTTGGGCAATTCCTCTTGTGGGTGATCACCACCAGTGTCGCCATCACTAGGATTGTCCACATTACAAAATTGCCCCAAAAGAGAAAAAAAAAAAAAAAGAAGAAGAAAAAAAAACCCTGCCTGTAAGGTGCCATTTGATTTTATTTAAATTATTTATTTATTTATTTATGGCGAGGTCTTTTGGTGTAGGGTGAAGGGGAAGAAAGGAGGAAATTCTTTGATTTGGGGTCCCACATGGCGAGAGGTTGGTTGGTGGCGGCGCTGTTGCTGAAGGGCCTGACATGAGGTAGTACTGTGTACAGTGCGCTCATTTTTTGGGGATGGCTCCCATTCGACAGGGCCCTTTATGTACTTTGGCGTAAAGGCAAAGGCACATTACTTACAGAACTGTAAGGTTCCGCATCTTTGTAAGGTCCCTTGAGATGCGGGACCTTACATGTATTATGTACAGTGCTCTGTCCTCGTGACATGGGTCCTCCTATTTTGTCATCCAAGGTGCCATCCTTTTATAAGTAAGAAATTATTTGACTACAATTGTCCATCATCATATTACTTAGGGGGTTTTTATCAGTGTTTTTTTTGAGAAAAATAAATAAATAAATAAATAAGTAAAATTTTATATATAAACAAATTGGGAAGTTTTGGAAAATGGTGTTTTTTCTAAGTGTAAGTTTGACTAATTTTGCTATTTTTTTGGGAAAAATATATAGCCCATTTTTTCATATCACAAAATTGAAAAAAGAAAAGAAAAGAAAACTTTGGGTTTTATCCCTTATAGATAAGAAATTATTTGACAAGGATTTACCATTATTACTTATTGTGTATTTTGAAAAATTAAAAAATAAATTAGAGAGATAGTTAGGGTTAATACTTTAGACATGTAACACCAAAAAAAAACTATTTGAAAGCCCTTGAATACAAACATTTCAATATGTGCATATTGTACTTGTACAAATCACAACATCAACTATCAAAAAACACCAACACATATCTATTTTAAAGGGTTTGAGATTGTGGGTTGAACTTGGTTGAATTGGGCATTGCTAAATTGTGCAATTGATAATAATAATGTCTTTGCACTTGGTGTTAGTGAGTCTATTATTGAATTGTTTTTGTCCTTTTAGATTTGTATATGTCAATTTAGTAAAACTTTTCAAAATTAAAGGTTTGCGTTACTAAATTGGATGATTAGTCTTCTCTCTTAAAAAAAATAAAAATTACACCTTGTCTTGTGTTAAATTATGATTTTTTTTAATGATTGTGTTGTTATTTAATATGGAAATTTGTTTTGTGATGCTTGTCCCTTTGGCTCGCTCCATCACAAAAACTAAAAAAATAAGTGATTACCTTGGACCCATGTTGACAAGAATTGGTCAACATTGTTTCAAATCTCAATGTAAGTATTTGATAATTCATACTACGAAATATGAGATTATTGGTGTGAAGATTTTGCATAAGTTCCCTAGACTAGGGTCATTTTGTTGGAAGCCAACCTCAACTAATCACTTCAATGCAATGAAAGCATCTCAGCCGGTGCTCCTCAATTATTACCGGAAGAGGCCCCACTATTAGGCCATTACCCCTTGGACCTTGGCCTTCACCCTCCATTCCGAGGTCACAAGGCCCTTAAAATGGGGCCTTCCCATATAAAAATTACTAACCAAACAACGAATGGGAGCTCAATCCATAAAACCTCTATCTCGATAAGATATCAACGAGAAATAACAATCAAATGTGAGGATAAGATGTGGGTCTAATATCCACCTAAATCTTGATAAGATTAGGAACAAGTAATAAATAAATAAAAAGTGAGAATGGAAGATGGGTCCACTTGGTGCATTTTTTAGCCACTTGTTTTATGTAGCCGAAGTGGTGATCATCCAAAACAAAAAAAGGTTTAGCCAAATTTGGCTACATACAATATATGAAAGTTCTAAACCAAATATCCTTTTATTTTCTAAGCTATCTAAATGCAGCTAAACAATAAATTAAATTTTGGCATCTTAGAAGGTTTTTTTTCTTTGAGACCTCACAAATTTGGGCCATTTTTTCCATGAAAAACCCTTTGTATAGATTGATATCATATTTTTCGGGTCAATTTTTTTTCAAAAATTCGCCAGTACAAAAATCATGGGTGCACATTATATATGAGTCTTGATGAGATTATGAAAAAAGAAGTAACAAACCCTACATGAATATTTGGAGGTGAATTTGGAGAACCAGATCTCCATCATATCATATCATAGCATAATCTCACCATAGTTCTGAGAAGGTTTGCCGATGTACATAAGGTAGCTAAGCTCCCATAGCCTAGTTGTTTTCATCTGCCTCTTTAAACATGTAAGTAAATGGAAATTAAAAATAGTTAAAGAGGTAAATAACAAGCAATGTTCAGGTATATGGAACAAGAACTGGTGTTGTTGGCTGATTCCTGATTCTTGACCAAGATCTAGTTGTATGGTGCATTCACACTTTATGTTAACTCGGTGTTAAATGAAAATCTAGGTGGCATCCTAGGTGGCACCCAATGTTAAATGGGCCATAGCTCAATGTTAAGTGAATGTTATTATCTTAACATAAAATTTTCATGGTAACTAGGTTTAAGTCCTAAATGGCTAACATGGTGGTAGGGGACTTAACCTTAGAGTCCCTAACACTAGTTTGCTGCATGCATGTCAGGAGCCATGGCCTATATTGGGTAATGTTTTTGGGCCAAGGTCCCAGACCAGACTGCAAGTTCTAATTCAATGGCAAAACCTGGAACCACCAGGAATTGAGTGTAGAACCAGCCTCCTAATTGGCCAAGTGAACCAGCCAGCACCCACTAGTGCACCATCCACTGGATGTCCGTTACCTCATCAGAGTCAACAAGTTGTGGATGAACCTCAACTGCGTTAATATTTGGTTTCACCTTGATAACCAATTTTGTAGGAAATAGGTCTTGTATATAGGTAGATAGGTAGAAAAATAGGTAACTACTAGGTAAGTAGATGGTTTATACTTAGGTAAGGGCTGTTTTTACTACCTACCTACTAACAACTAGCTTGTGGGTTGTTAGTAAATAGGTAGTGTAAAAAAGCAACTGAGCTAACCAGCATGGTGAACTAGGGAACTGAAGCCCAACAGAAAACTGTTTCCTGACCACTTATCATTCATCCTTCACGGTGTGCTGGTGGGGGATCCTGGTTCACTGTGGCCCTCCTAATCAAAAGAGAACAAGAATGAAAACCTTACAATTGTAAAACATGTTTTAGATTGTAATGGATGGACAAGTGCTATATACAATGTGGAAGAAGAAAATTTGTGTGTAGTGAAGTGAGCACATCACACACCACACATGGTTATATTGTTATCGATAATGAGCAAGCAAATGTTTACATGAGCTTCTTCTTCTCCCACTATTACTACAGAATTTCATTGTAGCATTCACTTTCACTAAAGTGGGTGTTTTTGAAGCAAGGAATTCGTCATTGTCTGAAATTGTCCTGAATGCGGTGGACGGTTTCTCAGCCATGATGGTATCATCAGAGCTATGGTTCTTTCAAGCCAATAGGACTTGAAGACCTTGAGGTTGTTCATTGCAATGAGCTCGGAACTCTTCCATGCCATGCTTCCCATGGCCCTTAGGGATGGTGGTGGTGGTGGTAGTAGCAGCAGTGGCAGTAGCAGCAGCAGCAGAATGACCAGTTAACAAGGATGTCTTCTTCTTGTTCCTGGAATCAGAAGTTGTTCTTGACTGTTGTTGAGGAGAGTTTGTGGAGGTGGAGCTTTTTCTTGTTTGATGATGATATCCTCCATAGTTATGATGATGATGATGACTACTGAGTTTTTCAAAGTGGTTTGTAACAACAACACTTGGACCACAGACTGTGCTTCCAGCCCATAGGAAACGGTCAGAGTATGGACTCAGCAAGCTCTCACAAAACTCTGTTGCGCTGTCCACAGTTAGCCCCTGCAACAAGAGCAAGCAAAAAACAAAAGAAACACAATTTGATTCAGCAGAGAAAAAAAATGTGCCACCACTCACTTAGTGTGAAGGACCTGGTGGTAGAAGTGACAGACAGTAGTAAGTGTGAAGGAAGGAGCTTGGGGCTGTGGAAGCAACAGTAAAAGATAGATAAAAGTTCTAACCTCAGCCATGGCCTTTATCTTGAGAGCTGTGTCTCGGGTCAACAAAGCAACACGACCACCATCCACCAGAGTTCGATCAAAAAGCAAAGCACATTCTAGAATATGATCATCATTGGTAGGTGACATTGGACCACCATCACCACCATACAGAAACACCCTGCAAAATGTCCATCCACTCTAAATTCTCTTATCAACTGTTTTCTTAATCAAACTATTCTGCATAAGAAAATGCATTCAAAACACACAGTTAATACACACATGACTAGTATTGATAATGAAACATGATTGAACTGGTTGATATACACATGATTATTATGGATAAAACATTTATTAATTTTTACTTGCAGAAGTGAAGAATATAGGATGATGATGTGCACATGGTGTGTGGCACATGAAGAATTTGGCATCATGAATAGAGAGAGTCCCTGAAACAATGGGGTGATTTGTGACCATTTGGTAAATCATTCAATCACCTGTTCAGTGAGGGAGACAAAGGTGGCGGGGTAATTTGCACTGGAAGTGTCTCAGAGGAGCTTTGAACATGGATCCAGAAAGGCATCTTCACCATACATTCTTCAATCCATTTGAGAGCTAACCGAGCAGCCATCTTCACATTGTCTCTGTGCTTCAAGCAATCCAGCTCCCGCACCACTGAAATACCAAACAAAAAGAAAAATTCCCATCACATTGCTGAAGGTCCTTTTCTTTGCTGAAACCCTGAAACAAGAAGAAAAAGCATGAATGAAAGCTACTGCTGTAGATTGAATATGCAAATTGAAGAAGCCACCCACCCATGGGAGGGGGGGAACTGGGATTCAGGAATGAGTCTCACCAATTTTGGGTATGATAATCCGAGTCTCACGGATGCCTTCCAATTGCTTCAGACATTTAAGTGCATCTGCATCAAGCAAACAATTTGTATCCACCACCAAGTGCCACTTTCGGCATGCACTTTCTGCACCACCACCACCTCCAATCCTTATCCTTCGTAGCACATGGTCTGCATTACTGACCTGCATATATTTTCATGGTGTAAAGAAAGAAGCTCATGAACCAAAGCCTTTCTCCTCTTCAATTCAGATACAATTCATGAAGCTTGTTCTCTTCACTGGTCCAAATGCAATTCACAAAGCTCATTCTCTTCACTAATGCAATGCAATTGAAGCAGTTTGTTCTCTTCACTGATGCAACTCACACAGCTTTTTGTTGAAGCTTTTTTTTTCCTCTTCACAGATGCAAATTGCAAAACCCCTGAAACAAATCTCATGTTTGGAAGGAAGAGAGAGAGAGGAGATGACATGAAAACACATATGGGACATAGCCCATACCTTGGGAGATGATGAAGCTCCCCCTTGGTGATGAGGCGGTGGTAACCCCAAAGCTCTGGAACCAAAATCAGAGTCCAAAGAGGAAGCAGTACTAGTGGAAGGAGAGAACACAGGCTTGTATGCTGCCGCTGCCGCTGCCCCTGCTTTAGAGCTCATTGGTTGAATGCACAACAAAGGCTGGAATGGAATTCTACTATTGACATCCTTGCGAGTCACCATATCTGCTGCTGCTTTACTAGAGCTCTTGCCAGACATCCCACAACCATGGCCAACAGTACTAGTACTACTATCTCTACCTGCTTCACATGACCACAAGGTTTTCCTGAAATTCTCGGAGGTGCTTGGCAGCAGCACTTGCTGTTCTTCATGAGGAGGCTGAATATTCTCCTTGTCTGAAGGGTAGTAGTCAGACTCTTCTCCATCAGATTCATAGCTTTGCATTGAAAGTTTTCTCAGAGCACTCTCAATGCTGCCAATGGACTCATGAGCATTGCAAAGCTCAGGATTCAGAATGGAAAGAGCCTCTTCTTCTTCTTTTTCAGAGGGTTTTGTTTGCTTTTCTGTCTTTGAAGCTGTTTTTGCTGCTGTTGCAGTGACAAGTGAGGGGAGAGGTTCCGAACTGCACCTCCGAAGCCATAGCTTTGATGGAGTAGATCCTTCTGCTGCTGTTCCCACAGTCTCAGCCAGTACCTGTGTCTTCGTGGTGTTCTCAGGAGCTGCACCAGCAGCTCGAGCAAGTTTTGTGGGAGTTAGTTTCCCAGGAGTCATGTGCAGACTAGGGTTCATCGCAGCAGCAGCAGCTGGCGATCGAACATTGAGAGCTGATGGTTCCAGGGAAGCAAAAGCGAGACGTCGTGCAGGAGTGCGTGGCGGAAGCAGATCATTCCTACTTCCTGATCTCTGTTGTGCTTGCTGCAGGCTGCTTCTTGCTGGAGATGGTGCATTCTCATCCTGCACTAGCTGTATGGCGCTGCTGCTGTTCTCCCTCCTCAGCTGCTGGCGATTGTTCAACAACCCATTTTCCTGATGATTGAGAGACTTGCAGTTCATGATCTTAGATCTTCTATTTGGAGACAAATACTGATCGAGAATCTTGATCGACTCAGCGTTGGAGTGTGTGGAGGATTCCACGGAAAGCGCGGCGGCGCTCGTCTCCTCATCTGAAAACTGTGTCGCCTCAGTGATCGTGCCTGCTGCAGAAGAAGCTGCTGGCAGCCACTCCACCTTGTACACTCGCGTGGAAGCACCCAACTCGATCACATCGTTTTGCTTCACCACGCATGACGCTTGCCCAGCTCCCACCACTTCTCCATTCACCCGCGTCCCATGCACTGCACCGCAACACATGTCAGCTCCCACATCTCTCTCTCTCTCTCTCTCAGAGAGGAAACGCTCAAAGTCAGCTGAAAAACATTGTCTAGAACTTTCTCTCCATCTGTCTCTCATGAGGAAGTCCTTGACATCACCTGATTGAAGATCAGTGAGGAGCAACTCCATAGTGGCGTGCAGGACTTGAATCTCGAGGTGATGTCTGGAAGCACTGGCATGCGCCACATGAATGTCGCAGTCCACATGCCGCCCCACAATCCATGTGTCTTTGTCTTGCAAGCAGATACTGTCTATCAGCTGCCCTTGCTTGTACACGGACAAAAACGGCACCATATTCATCATGTTGTAATTGCTCCGCCCCGCTCCTGGCCGCCTCCCTCCCATCACCATTCTCCCTCAAATCCAAAACTCTCCACAAAAACACACAAACAGACACTTTACTGTCTCTCTCGACAACTCTCTCTCTTTCTCGACTCCCAACACTCTCACTCAAGGCTCTTTCGACGCCTTTGCTGAGCTTCAATTTGAGCGATGTCGCAGATTTGTCAGTTTTTTTGGCATCATCCGCTTCGCGACTTCTGCAGCACCATCATCTGCACCTCAAAATCTCCGGAGGATGTGAAGAAATTCTTGAAAAGCGAGCGGAGTTTGTGCCAATTCTTCCGTCCCCGAAAGCCTCCTCCTCCGTGCAAACTCGTCTGCGATCGTTTTTCCAACGGAGAACGACGAGAACGCCGCCGCCGTCGGCGGCGAACGATCGGCCATATGACCGTTGCGACATTTTCTTTAGATTTCCAAAATACGAAATATTAAAGAAAATTCGGAAAGGAAACATTAAAGAAAATCCGAGATTACAATAGTAATGAAAATTAGGAAATGAAACATTAATGAAAATTCGAGAATACAATAGTAAGGAGAATTCGGAAAAGAAATTCGAAAATCAAATATTAAGGAAATTTCGGAAACAGAAATTTAATGCAAATTTGGAAATAAAATATTCAAGAAACATCGGAAACAAAAGTATTAATGAAAATTCGGCAAAAACGTATTGTAGAAAATTCCGAACCAGAATTAAAATCGGAAAGAAAATATTAAAGAAACTTTGGAAATAAAATATTAAGGAAAACTCGGAAACAGAATTTTTAATGAAAACTTGGAATTATTATTTTTAAATCGGAATTATTTTTTTGAAAAATTGAAGACCACAAATGTTAAATAAAATTGGGAAGCTTGATATTAAAGAAAATTCGGAAACAAAAGTATTAATGGAAATTCGGAAATAAAATATTGAAGAAAATTCGGAAACAACTTTTTTCTTAATTCAATTTTTTCTTTCAAAATAAAACATCAGAAAAAACTCAGAAACAGAAAGTATTAATGCAAATTTGGAAACAAAATATTGAAGAAAACTTTCAAAAATGGAATCAACATTTTAGAGAAATTTTGAAAACAAATTACTAATGAAAACTTGGAAACATGAGAATTTTGAATGAGGCATACATTGTTTCTTCGAATTCTTGAATGTGTTTCTGCACATGATCCATATTTCTTGCAAAAGTGAGATGCACTTGGCAATATAAGCTTCAGCTCAATCCAAAAATGCATTGTTGCATTGCGCATTTTAGGTTACAGAATCACACTTGATGCAGTTGAGGAGTACTGCTGAATGGGAAAAAAGTATGGCAATGGAGGCAATGAAACGTTTTGTGAAGGCTGTAAGGAAGAATTTTGAGACCAAGTATTCAAAGTAGCCTACACGAGATATATTGAAAGGCAATCAAAATCAATGAAGTTTGGAGGTTCTCAAGTTTGGATTATATGCACTATTGATGGAAAAATTGCCCAATTGCTTAGAAAGGGCAATTTCGAAATAAAGATGGCAATAGATCAATCATTTTTGAAGTCGTTGCAGACGAATCATTCTAGATTTGACATGTTTTTTTCGGTCTTTTAGCAACAACAATGACATTAACGTACTAGACAGGTCACCACTTATCACTAATTTGCTTCAAAGGCCCACTCAAAACATGGATTTTGTCATCAATGGCAATACATATCCAAAGTACTACTTACTTGTTGATGGAATTTTTTCAATGGAACGTTTTTGTTTAAACAATTCATGAACCACAAGGAAAGAAAAGGTAACATTTTTTTTAAATGCAAGGAGCCAAAAAAGATTTGAAACATGGTTTTGAGGTGTTTTAAAAAGCATGTTTTGAAATCATTCAAGATTTAAGTAGACAATGGGACATGGCCACAATTAAGAGTATCTTCATAGGGTGTTTGATTTTGCACAATTTAATCATAGAAGATGAATCCAATTGTATTTTGGAACCTTTGTTTGATGTTGGATCCGATGTTTCACATTTGAAACAAGGGTTGTATTTTGAAAACTATTGCCAAGGAACCGCCCAAATTGAAAATATGGCTATCTATTACAATTTTAGAAATGACCTTGTCGAGCATTTGTGGGCTCAGAAAGGCAACAATGCAATCTAAAATTAAAAAATTGGTTTATTCAAAAAATTTGGTCAACACCCATTTCTTAGTATTATCCATATGTCTATTGACAACATACCAATCATTGACATGGTTCATTTCTTAATAGAGATCAAGCATTTTCAAAAACCTATCTACATAAGGTGAATTTTGTGAATTATGGTCCTTTTTATACAAATGAGTTGGTGAACTATCAAATGTTAGTGAATCTTCATCTTCATGTGAATCATTGTGTGGGGTTGTTGGATCTAAAATTTCCTTGGGAATGTTTACATTGGTTAGAATTGTGATGGTGGGTTGGAGCTTTGTTCGAAGCTTTCCAAGTTTTTCCCTTCTTTGAACCACGAAATATTCCTTTACCTCCTTTGAAACAAGTTCAATCAGGAATTATGAATAAGGCCATTATGTTTTGGTCCTCCATGATTGTTGTTTTTTTCAATGTTGAAGTAGCTTATTAACGGTGGCTTGTGGATGTAGTTGCAAAGTTGATTCTTGAAACTTCAATTGCTTTTACTCCTCCTTTGTAACTCATGACCCTTGATGCCTTTTGAGACTTGAACCACTGTAAGTCATTGGTGGTTGTGGTTCCAACGTTTCAAATTTAACACATGCACCTTACTTTTAACAAGGGTGAGTCGTTTCAAATTAGAAGTTTTTTTCACATCTTTTTGAAAATCTTAAAAAATCTTTTAATAAAAACCAACAATACAAGAAAACAAAAACTTTGATTTTTATGTGTTTTGATTTGTACAATTCCACTACTTTCTGCAAAATATCCTCTACTAAAATCCCAAATTCACAAAATACCACCACTATTCCATAATGCCCAATAAATATGGCAACATTATGTTTAATCAATCCCCACTTTGTTTCAAGAGATTTAGCAAGTTGTTCATCTCCACAAGCAAGCTGATTTTGATTGTAGTGTTCACAAATCCACTCCCAAAATGTGGTTGATTTTTTGTTGGTACTTGTTGTGGGATCTTGTGAAACATGAAGAATACTACAACATAACTACCTCTCTTCCTTTGTAACAAAGTTTTTCCCCTTTTTGTTTTTTGTGGTGGAAGCAATGTTGGAAGCATTTATGGTAGTTCGTTGTGACATTTTGTTGATAATGTTCATGCATGAGCATTTTTGGTGTTTGGTACTATGCGATAAAGTAGCGATGAAAAAAGATTTTTTAATAAGACCTGTGTGTTCTTATACCATGCAAAATGTGTAGTGGGCATTCACATTTGTTCTTCTTCTAGTTCATAATGATAAGGTACCATTAGCGAGCGATTTATAAACTTGTGGTGGAGATGTTCTAAAGGTGAACACTTGATGTGCAACAATATTCTTAAAAAGAAGAAATTAGGTCTTGCACCTTTTTGCAATTAAAAGTTCAATATCCAAATCACAATGATTTCCACCATTACTTTAAACCCATAACTAAGGAGGATTCAAGCACCAAGCATATGGTGTGTTCTTCACATCAACCTAGTTCCCTTGGCTATGATTCAAAATTGAATATGATGATCTATTTTATGATGGGAAAATTAGTTATTTTGTTTGTGTAAGCTTCATTATGAATTAATGGTAATTGTCACTAGTCCTTGGTGTTTTTTTCAATATTGTTCAAGCTTTACAACGACTATTTATATGGTGTTTCCATCCAACTTGTAGTTCAAATCTAATATTTTGTTGACATTTTTTATACCATACAATTACATATTATCACATAATTTGTTAGCAATTGATGAAAAGTTGGGACATTGGGTGAAGTCACAATTGATTACATGGTTCAACCATTTTTTGCTAACTAAATATGATGATTATAGGTGAATAAAACATTTTCAAATGTCAAAGGACAACTTTTGGATATATGCAATCATGTGAGGCCAATGATTTAAAAGCAAAATACAAAATATAGGAAGGCATTCCAAATTAAAATTCAAGTTTTGTGTGTGACCTAAAAACTTGCACAAGGTGTAAACACTTAAATTTATAATGAATTGTTTGCCATTGGGCATTCTATTGTAAGTCTTGTGCTCCATGAAATGGTGATGGCAATCAATATAGTGTTTAGAAAACTCATCATTTGACCTAAGTGTGACAAGCTACAATTTGTTAGTATGGGTTTAAAAAACCTATGTGACATGCTTAGTGTGATGGGTGTTATAGATGGAACACATTTATATAACAAAACCAACTTGTGGTTTTTTAAAGGATTATTATTACACAAGTCCGGGGACTACACCATTGTGGCATAACTAGTTGTGGTTGACAATTAGAAAAGGTTAATAGGTATAGATGTGAGATTGTTTGGTAATGTGAATGACCCTACATTTTGAGGAAATATAGGTTGTATTGACTTGCACAATATGGGGGCTTTTTCCAAATTAATGTTGGGTTAGAAGATGGAGTGCTTCCATATCTAATTGGTGATAAGGGTTATTTATTGTTTTCTTAACTCGTGACCCCACATAAAAAAAAAGGGAAAAAACCCTTAATTCCAAAATTATTGTGCAATTACAAACATAGAAGGGGGAGGTTAGTTGTCAAAAAATCATTTGGAATCACAAAACTAACTTTCAAATGTTTTATTTTAAAAACAAAAGCATGTAACAATTGTGCTTGAGGTCTTTAGTGCTTGTTGCTTGTTCCATAATCTAATATTCAAGAAGAAAGAAGTAGATGTCGAAGAATTCATGCGGGTGATTCAAATGGAAGTTCAAATGCAAGATGTCAATGATACACATAATGGATTGAATCATGGTGAGGACAATGTTCAGATCCAAAGTAAAAACCTTTCACAGGAACAAAACATTGCAACTTGAAAATCTCCTTAGTGCACAAAACAATTAAAGTTGTTTAGCAAATCAAAATGGCAATTACATGAGGTATTGAATTATGTTTCATTTGCATCCTTTCAAGTGGTGTTTACAAATGCAATTTTTTTTTTTGTTGCAATCCATGATTCAAATCTTCATGTAAATTAGGTGCAAATGCTAACATCACATTTTCATGTAAATATCTTTTGAATGCAAGGCTCATTACTTTTATTAGGTCGATGATTGCACAAACCGTGTTTTATTGACATTCTAGTTATTTTTGCAACATGTTCTTTATGCCTAAACTTACTTTTCTTCGATCTACAAAATTTGGTTGATTGATTCAATGAAGACCACATTACTTTTTTAAATTGTTTCAACTAGATTTTTGTGAATAGATTTTTATTTCCTTTTTATCCATGTGCTCCCCAAATTACATTGAAATTAATTAGAAACATTGTTTACAATTGGTGTTAGATTGTTTGTTGTGCATTGTGGTAAAAAAATGTTTTAAACTTTCTTGGATTTTATTGTGTAATTTGTTTTGGTATTAGATTTGATGTAGTTAATTTTCATCCTTTTGCATTTGGATTTAAATTTGGATTTGAAAACAAAGGTTGAAATGTGAAATTCCAACAAGTTGTCATTGAAGTTTTGAGTCCAACAACTAGAGGGGAAGATAAATCCATTTGTTTACCTTGCACACCTTATCTAGTTGTGTGAAAATTGGGATGCATTGCCTAACTATGCCCTCCTTTAAATACTTTTGCACAATGTAAGCTTGGATCATGACCAATAAACAAATTTGATGCATTTCTTTCAAGGGCCTCTTGACTATTCACTTCTTCAATGAACTCAATGTCAACACATGGCAAAGAATCACGGTAAGACGATGTGCAATACATATCATCATCTAGATTCATGTAAATCTTGTGAATGTGATGGATTGAAGTGGGGTTTTCCACTCATGAATGAGTCAATGAGTTCAAAATACATTTTGTGAAAATGTTTAAGCAAGTTTTGTGCAATCTTATCTTTTGTAAACATCTCCAAATATTTTTTTATTATGGCCTATACTATTCATGTAATCATGGATCTTTTTGTATTCTCCATACAAAGACCCCCATTTGTCTTTGTAAGTTGGTGATCCATTGTGATGATGCTCAACATTAACATTGGCCATGACAAGTTTTGCAATGTGCTTCCATTTTGTTTGATGTTTCCATGTTGTCCCATGAATCAACAACATCCAACTTGGCCTCATGCTTAGCTTTCTTTGCATTGATGAATGCCATGATCTTAAAATTGTTTTTAGTTGGCTTGTCCAAGTTTATTTATTTTGGTTTCTAAAGATTCTAATGAATTTGTGTTTTTCCTCTTCCCTTTATTTTTTTGAGGTGGACCCAATGTTTTGGTGTTATCATCATGTTGAAATTTATGACATTTGTGTTATCAAATCCTCTCATCATTCTTCATTTTTATTTTTATTTTTCTGAATTTCAAAGTTGTGTTGCATGTTTTTTTTAATTGTTTCCTTAATTCTAATTCATTTGCATTGGATTGGTGTGGTGTAGATTATAGAAAAAATTGAACAATGGGTGTGTAGAGAATATGATTTGAGGTTTATCAACATTAGTCATTACAGCCATAATGATTGTTGTTAATTTTGTTTGTTAGTGTGAGTTGTGCCTTTCATTGAATTGGTGTATGTCAACAATCATGAGTGCTTGTTGGAAATTTTCAAACACTAGCGATTCACCATGAATGGACAACATCTTGATTACAATGTAAGTTGGAAATTTATAGATGAATGCATGGCATAAAACTTGTGAAAATCTTTTTATAGAATATTTCGTTTATAGATAAGACTTTGCTTTCAAGATGGGATGGTAGTGACAAAATTTGTAGATAAGAGCTTTGGTTTTAAAAATAATGCTAGTGAAAGAATCCTAGAGAGAAAAAGAAAGGGGGATAAACATGATAGAAAAAGGGGAGGGGACGACTTAACATTGAGATATTTTATTTCATTTAGGCGCTTTACATAACACCACAAAAAAAAAACTTGAAATGTTCATTTAATGTGAGTTAACACTAGCTTTTAACACCACGCCAACAATAATGATACATCACTTGTCACAACACCTCAATGTTAATTAACAATGCATGTGTGAATTATCGCATTTTTTAAACATTCTAAACACTAGGGTAACATTTTTGAACACTAGGTTTAGTTAGGTCTTAAAAGTTTTATATATTTAAAACCTTATGTGAAATGCCTAACTAGTTGGTCAATCAATCAACCAAAGCCAAACAAACATATTTTGTGAGGTGGAAGATAAAGTGTCATCGAAATATAATAGATTCTTTATGTTAAGAGGAAAAGGCTATTTTTGAAAGCCTTCTAAGTTGTTCAAAACCTAAAATCCCCAAAGGTTCCCAAGATAGGCCCTTTTTCCACAATATAAAACCTATTTGCTAAAATGTATCACAAGGACAAGCTATATAGCACAAGGACGATGTTAGGTTGTAAAAAGCCTTATACATTTTGTAAGGTTTAAAATAAGGTGTCCTCATAATTTGACAATTTTTGTAAGTAGAAGAAGGGCCTTCATCCTTTTGAGCCTTCTAAGGTTTTTTAAAACCTAAAATCCCCAAAGGTTCTCAAGATAAGCATTTATCCCATACTTTTAAAAAAAAACACATTTGCTTAGTGTAGATCAAGGACATGGTACATAACACAAGGCTAAACCCTCCATTAGGTTGCACATGGTTTTACATGGAGCCCCAAGGTGGGGGCATTTCCAAAAAGAAGGGTCTTAGGACCATGTGGTAGCTGAGTGGGGCCACACAT
>Ga0209611_10002213_pt1 | contig 34102 bp, 13 predicted proteins | sample S1TSphgellanicum_3_FD_187693 | JGI IMG/M metagenome (GOLD analysis project Ga0209611, IMG submission 187693) | Host-associated microbial communities from peat moss isolated from Minnesota, USA - S1T2_Fc - Sphagnum magellanicum MG (SPAdes) (version 2) | ecosystem: Host-associated > Plants > Peat...
AAAGCATAAGAAGAAATGAAGGAAAAGGATGGCAAATGGTAGAGCTAAGTGTTGAATTTGTGTTTTTTTGTCATAAGGAGTTGGTTCCTTGGTCCTTAGGATGATGTAAGGAATAAGCTATATAAACAAAGATGAGTGTTCTTGTGACAATGCAAAACATGGTTCAAATTCAAATTATGTCATCATTTTTTTGTTTTTGACTACAAAAATGATGATAAAGAGGACTTGAGTATATTCTTATATGAACCAATTGGATCATGCATGGGAAATGATGAAAATCTTAAAGGACTATTGAACGAGAAAGGTGTATTGGCATGTTGTCTTATCATGTGTTTTTGTCTACGGGAAAATAGGTGACCTACCATAGAAGGTTGTCGGGTATTAGAAGGAAAAATTATTCTACTTGTCACAACATGAAAGACAATTATTAAAGATGTTGTGTCGTGGCAATAGTTGTTTTTGTCTATCAAACAAAATCAAGTAATGAAAATTTTGCCTATACAATCATTATGTAAAGTGATGGGAAGCAATGGATGATGAGAACAATTTGTGATATGTTAATTGAATGAGTGAATATGGTGAATTAGGACTCTATTTGGTGACATTCCATGTTGTTGGTGTTATATAAAACTCAACAAGTTCACTTGGATGTAGTTTAGGTGTTGAGGAACATGATTAATGGGAGAAGTCAATCACATGTACTTTGGAGCATATGTGTTTATGTAAATTGACAATAGCTCAATGTATTAAAGGATTGTGAGTTTGTTGTCTTTATGTGATTTTGTGTTCAATGTATTAAAGGATTGTGAACTTGTTGTCTTTATGTGATTTTGTGGGTGGGTGGTGGCATGAATGTTGGTACTTTGATTTCCCATGATGTTCAAATGAGATGTTCCAAATGGATCTTATGCCATCAAGTTCACAATCTAGAATTTAGGGTTTAGTACATTAGCATTAAACTACAAAAACTTTATAATTGTATTTTGATGACACATTTGTGAAATTGAAATAACAAGTACATGCATTTTGGTTTGAATCAATTCTAGTTATGAATCCATCAAAGTTATGTGATTATTTCATTACATATATTTTATGAAAAAAAATCATGGTTTGTATCTAATCCCCATTTTTGGCCATAGCAAAAGCATTATGCAATGAATTGCATGTTTTATTATTGTGTTTGGGGGTCTATTGCATCCTTTCAAAATTGGGATATGTCAAATTTTTATCATCATTCCTCATGTGCATTAACCTAGCTTCTATCATTGGCCCAAGTGTGAACTGATTATCAACTAATTTTTCCTTCCAAAATCAAATTTTTAATTTAATTGAAGTTCCAATGACAAAGATTACTCAAAATTCAATATCTCTTATACCTTAGGTCTAAAATTTACAAAATTCACCTCCATGAAATCTTGTTTGTCAAGGGCATTCCAATAGTACCAAAAACATGATCCAATTTTTTTAATAATTGTAGGTTTGATTTTACTAAATTTTCAATGACAAAATTGTTCAATATTCAACAATTTTTGCACTAAAGGTCTAAACATTGCAAAATCACCTTGGTGCACCCGTGTTCATTAAGGGTTTCTAGCAACAACAATAACATGTTGGGGGATGTTGTGGTTTTGAAAATCCCAACATGACAAACAAGCAAACAATCTTCCCTAACAAATAGTTGGTCACAAATTAGAAGATATGTTTTTTGAAGTTAATAACATTTTGTTTCACGTCAATTCACGATTAGTAAAATTATTGACCAATATTTGTTTTTGAATGGATACATTTAATTTGTTCTTCATTGATTGGATCTTCAACTTGTAAAAGGTATAGGGGGAACATTCTTTTTAATTTATTTAATTTACAAAATAGCTGAAAACATAGTCAAAGGAACCACCTAAAGGGGTGGACATTGTTTTAAATTATATTTTTGAAAATTCACAAGGGAGCACAATAGTTTGGATTCTCAACAATTTTTTTGGAATAGGCTCCATCACTTGCAAAGTTTCAATACTCAAAATTTGACACAAAACAAAAAGGCCTTTTGCAAATTTTTAACATTCAAACCTCTAAAATGTACAATTTGTTTTTCAAATTTTTATTTATTTGCTTATCAAATATGCCCCACTCCTTCTCAAAATTGAGAAAAACTTAACATTGATAATTAAAAACGCAAAAGGAATTGAAATTGATGAAATTCATTATTACAAAACATTTGAGCACATTTGATTCAAATGTGTTTTTGACCTTAAAAATTATGAATTTTGAAAATTTGGCTTCAACAAAAAGTTATTCATTTTTATGTGTTAGTGAACATAATGTATAATATACATGGTGTACGATCAAGTTGTAATAAATATATAATTAAATATAACACATGGTGGTAAACTAGGTATGAAAAATAAATTATTCCATATCATATGTAGACCTTGGAAAAGGATTCAAACCTTGGCACCCCTAGCTCCTTTTACTTTGTTTGCACCCAAATAAATGAATAAAAATATAGTGTTCTATATATATTGGTTTTTGGGTAAATTTATAATTTAATTAATTTTATACAATAGGATTATGTTTATTTTTTAAACCAATATATAATAAGGTATGCATTGATCCATGATATTAAAAATGATAAAATATAATATAATACATACTTAAAATTAGATATTACATTGTTAATGCATTCAATTATTAGGTAAATAAGTGAATGAATAATAATCATTTCAATTAATATGTTAGCAAGTGAACTAATATTAGTAAATGAACTAATAATTGAACATGCAAGAACTTGAAGTAAAGGATCCCTTCACACCATGGACAATTATAACATTTTGAAGAAACTTACATTTTAAATAGGTGTTTTATTCTACTACCTCCCAATTATTTAATTAAATATTATGTTAAATTTATTTGGTATGTTGAAAAAATAATAGTCTTATTACATGATTTTACTATGTTCAATTGCATATTCAATCATTCCTCACAACTTCAAATATTAAAACCAAAATTTTAAATAAATTCAAAGTACCAAAATTTTATGCAACCCAAAAGTTAAAATTAAAATTAAGGTGGTGTATATTAAAAATTAAGTAATAATTAACAAGGTGGGGGAAAAAGGTTCCTTCATACATAAAAACATCATAAAACAACCCACCTAAAATGTAATAAGTGGTTAACTCTCATTCCTTTTAAGTGGTAAATTAAATCAATGTTAGATTTTTAAATTTATTTTTACAATAATGTTTCAAATATATTGTGGAAACATTTGCATAAGTTTCAAAAATGTATGAAACACCTAAAAGTACTTTTTAAATGCAATAACCAAATTGTTTTCTACTTTTTAAAAATGTTTTTGGGTATTCTGAATTCATTTTATGTATATCCATTCTATATACACATGCACATAATAATATAATGCAACAACTTTTTGGGTCATAAGAATTATATGTCAACATGTAAATTATTATTTTTAAATATTATCTTTGAATAAACAATTTGATTTTATCACAACATTCGATTACCCAACCTATTGCTTTTAAGCACATGAAAAAAGGTGTAGGTAAGGGTCATTTTAACATGTTTGCACCTTCACATAATATACCAAACAATTTTTTGCTCAATGCAAGTAGTGTCAATTTTTAACACTTGGGAAAAATGTATTTAATAAACAAAAATGTATTAATTTGTAAGATAGGGCTCCAAGTCATTTTTCATCAATTTGATAGCACATGAGGGGCTAAAGTCATACAAGGATAAACAAATATCAAATATTCAAGTTTTCATAAATTGATGGATGTAAGTTTCATCAAGCAAGGGAAAAAAAAGGATATTTTTAATTGCATTTAGACCTTGTATTTTATCTTTGAATATTTATTTTCCCCATCAATTTTTAACATGCAATAGGATTCACAAGTAATTGCAACATGCCAAAAACAACCTCCAAAACTATAGGTGTAATTTCTTGAGATTCATTTGTAAAAAAAAGACTTTAAATTTGTAATATTTGTTTTTTACTAATTGCCTAGTTGTGATGAGGCAAATGTTTCAAAACAAATAGTCGTTATTCCAATCATTTCAATGACCTTTGCTTAAACAACCCATTATTCTTATGACAACTAAACATAAGGTTTGATTTTTTTAAATGTTCATTTGGGTATTAACATGTATCAACACTCAAAATTGACTTCACTAAGTAATGTAGCTAATCAATGTCTTAACCCACAACAAACTAGCTACCATATTTGTGAATTATCAAAAGGTTGCCAACCATCCATTTTAATTTTAATATGTAAGTTCTATGTATGTTTGATGATCTTTGAGGTTTATGCATTCAATTCAATCAACGTGTATGTACCATTATTTGTATGTTTCCCCCAAAGGTGTTACTCATGGAGAATTATTAATTAGTTTAATATTTTAACCATGTATACATGTAAATTCACATTGTTACATGAATCCACCAACTAGCAAGATTATAACATTATACAATTACAATTACATAACCACATTGGGTGAAAGTGGTGAAAACTCCAATTGGTTTTTAATTAGTTTCTAATAGTCACAAATTATACTAAGGGTTTAGTTCAAATATCATTGGCCATGAATGGTACAATTTTGAATGAAAATAGAATAATTTATAGGCATAGGAGAAGTGCACTTTTGGGGTTTTCAAAAAAGAAAATTTGAATGCACCTACTCTATTAAATTAATGTTTGTATATAAGAACAAAAAATATTAGAACATTCTTTGAATGTTCATATACTACCATTGTGAAATCTTACAAAACCTTTCAAAAAGGGACAAGCTTATGCATGAGCATGAAGCCTAATCATAGAGCCTAAAGCCTTAGTATGCAACATAGAGAAAACATTTCCCCTATAACCATGCAATTTTAAACCTATGCCTTAGGCCCCAATGGATGAATGATTATGAATGAAAGCATAGATATATAAATGGTCCATGCAATATTTTTAAATGAATATATGCATGATCAACTAAGATTAAGAATATGTAAACAAAATAATTAATTTGTTGTCAAATTAAAGTCATGCACCATGGGGTACACATGCTAAGAAAACATCAAAATTTGTGTCGTGCAATTGTAAATTAAATTCAATACAAGATTGCATTGTACATAGAACAAAAACTTTTATATCCAAATTGCATCAAGAACAAATATGCAACTAGTAGAGGACATGTAGACCAAGGCACTATGAATGACAAGAAAACTGCATATGTTTATGTAACTACAAGGTGCTAGCCCATTTGAATCTTTATTTGCAAAAAACAATTGACCTCTTTGACACCTATGTAGGCTAGTTGATGAAATTGTATGTTTTATGAGTGCAAAACATCCAAGTTCTACAAATGAAATGCAAATGCTTGCAAGGGACAAACTTTCTTCTTTTTTTCAAATTTGTCAACATAAATACAAAGTCAAGACAAATGTAATTACAAATCAACCCAATTGTCACTTCATATGTGACGGTCATCACTCCATCATGGGATTCAATTGAATATACTAACCCATATCCAAGATTTGGAACCTCCTACACTCGTAGAACAATTGCTATCAAGTTTTTCCCAGACAACCACTTGCTATGATGATCCTTTCTAGGTGGAGCATGATACACAATTTTGTTGTCATGTTTGGAAAATGGGAATGTCTCTACATTTAAATTCCCACCATGAACATCAACAAGTGCACACTTAGCCACATGAAACCCAACTTGCTCCAAGGATGCCACCTCCATGTGAGTGAATTCAATACTAGTGAAAATTGGCCAAACCTTTGGAACTTGAGGCTTTCCCTTCACATAATCACAAACATCTCCCAACACTCAACAACTTTTGTCATTAGGACGAAACCCCATTTGTTTATACTTAGCCTTTTATTTTCAATAGGTTTGAATCACACATAGTACATGTGGGCTAGGTGCAAGAAGATCCTTTTGTTATTTTTCTTTCACATTTGCAACCTTCAAATTGGATTACAGAACATTGTAATTGTGAATTTGCAACCATCCTTGCAATGTGAAAAATCTCTTGATTGCATGTGCTCTCAAAAATATTTGTGGCTTTGTGACCATGGCTACCTAACTTAGATTGAATTCCACATTGTATGGAATTTTCTTGAAGTTGATGTGCACAATTACCTTGCACCCTTGTAAAATTTGTTTGTCAAGGTGTGAAAAAATCATTTTGTTGAGGCAATGTGAGTTTTCAAGGGAGCCAATTATGGTGTCAAGTCATTTTTTACAAGATCCAAATATCTTTTCACATTCCAGCCAAATGACATATTATGCACACGATTGCCAAAGATAAAACATGCAATAACTTCTGTTATCTTTTTGGGGTTTCTTGATCTTTGCATAGCCCTTAATCGCAATTCAATTTGATTTGGTCATGTTCCTTTTAGTTTGCCCCTCAAATGCATTTTACACCAATTTTATTGTTCTAAAGCCCTTACAAGGTCATAAATTATGGCATCAAATAAATCCTTGTCTTTTTTGTCAAATTGTTACAACTAGGTATTGTGAACTACCTTAGACAAGTTACAAGTTGGCATGTTGGTATTTTCTTTAATGGTCTAAACCCACCCAAAAAATCATCAAATGATAATCATGATATTGCATGGGTTAACTACATAAATATTGGTTTCTTGTATCATAAACTATAACTTTGTCATATATAGTTCCCATAACATTGGACATGTGTTCAAGCAACATGGATGAAAGCACTTGATGAAATGAAAGGATGAATTTTCAATTACCTTGTCAACAAAATAATTTCCCCATTAAACAAATGCATTTGGATTCCAAACCTTGTCATACATTCAATACTATAAAATATGTATTCTAATTTCCATGGTTTTTTGTGTACAGTAATGTGATGCCACCACAGTATAAATTATAATCTTTTCATATTCAACACGGTTTTCTTCAAAGTGCCTCTAATAGCCCTTCACTTCCAATTTATGTAAAGGCCATTGTTGTTGCTTATGTTGTTATGCCTTCACCATTCTCATCCCTTTCTAGTTCTCCTTTGCATGGTGTTGGTGTTCTCCAATACATAGACCACAAAGCCTTGGAATTTACCTCTAATAGTGATTTAGATGATAAAGGAAACCAAACCTATGATTCTTTAATATCACGTGGGTTGGCAAACTTTATTTCTATCTTTCCATTGAGAAGTTGGAAATATAGTTGTTTTCATTGCCCAAGAAATAGTTTGATTTCCAAATGTTATCACACAATTTACTTCAATTTGGATTTTTTGTTCCCAACTTTTCTAGTTGTTTTGTTGTATTAGAAACTAGTATCCACATACAAATCTCACAATGCATTCAAATAAACATGAAACACAAGATCAATTGGCACTTTCTTTTAGAACATCAATCATGGATTCAACAAAGTTGGAGTACTTCTTGACTTGAAACATGCAAATTAATATTGTGATGTTGTCATTAAAGTTTTTTTTGTCAAGTGTGTTGCCATTTGTATTCTTATTGACACATCAATTTGGATGTTCTAATGGATTCATAATTCATGGAAGCGCATTTGGGTTCCACTTTGAAATGTTACTTCATTACGTGTTCCCATTTAAATAAAATGTATTGTCATGCCCAATCATGATAATCATACACATTATTCCCATAGTTGGGTGAATTTTGAATCACAAGTGTGCAACATTTTGGTCTATAAGACAAAATATGCCCCCCCAATTTCAACCACATCTTGAAATAGTTGTGTCTTTTCAAGTGAATGTAGACCGTGGACATGAAATGGTGCACATAATGTTATTTTTCCTATTCATTTCCATGTAAGTGGGTAGGGAATTTCTTAAATGGTTTTGTATAGATTTCAAGAAAGGCTAGGTTATGTCCACATAGATAAACCTTTTTTTTTAATACAACATATTTTTCCACATTGGGGCAAGTATCTGTCCATATGTTTTCCATGTTATAAACTTCATCCATTCCATTGAATAACATTCATCCATGTGTAAAAAATTCATCCAATTGGAATCTTTCGCCCTTGGACAAATACATCCATGTGCATGGATTACCTTCAATTCAGGCTCCATGTTTGGGCTTTGGGCTCATGTGCAAGCCACCCTCCTTTCAAGAACAATGGTTTATAATATTGATTATACAAGCCAAATATGGGAATTTATCCAAGGTGAAAGCATGGTAAAATATACAATTCAATTATCTTGGAAGTTTACTTGCCAAGCTAACAATAAATAGGACCAAAACCCATCATAAAATTATTATACATTCAATATTTTTCTTAAATGATAAAAAAAAAGATATTTCTTCACTATTATGAATTAATTTTTAAATTTCAAATTGTAAAAATAAGTTTCAAGTAGACTTTTTAAATGCAAGTAACTTTTGAAGCCTACATTTTGCAGTGTAACATTTGTTTCAAGTGTGTATCAAGTACATTATACTAAAGAGAAAGTAAAAATTATTTATTTTCCTTCCTTTGGATATACAATGATCTTTATATTATAACTTCACACAAATCTATTTCATTAAGTTTTTTAATGAAAAAGTATGTATGAGCACCATATTGACCAGTCAAATTCAAAAGTGCTTATTCCTTACTTTTATTATTTCAAAGTTTCTCAAATTTTGTATTCAATTTAATATAAACCCAATGGAAAGCACCATGGTTTCAAAATGAAATTTAAATAAAATTTGAATCTACTTTCTTATTTTTTGTCAATAACTATTTCATTTTTTATTCCATTTTAAATCAAGGACATTTAGTTGTATGCTTTAACATGTTTTCACCCTCCACCCACTCCATTGCCAATTAGGTTGGGAGGGATGGAGTAGGTTTGCAAAAGGGAAGGGTAAGTTTATAAGTTGGTACATAAAGGGAAAATTCATTTTAACATGATTACAAACAATATAATTGCAATGAAATCCAAGCAAACAATCCCTTAGACCATCTATTAATGATGTTGGACATGAATACTAAACCCATAACACACATACAAAGCATAGAAAATGACATTCTAGACATGCTTGAAAAAAAAAAACTTGAAATCAATCTTTGTTATACAGTTCATTGGTTAAGATTCAAAGAAAAGGTAGTGAATTCCCCATTTAATCCATGTGTTTAATCGTGTTGCAAGGATTAAAACATGATCAATTATATTAATTAGGTTTTGAATTTTGATTGTCAATGTACATGACTAAGACTCCTTTCTTATACACAATTAGGACTTGAACCATTAATGTCCCATCCACACATAGGATCAAGGGTTTAATTATTTCATTCTTAAATCAAGGGTGTGGTGTTTGGGATACTCCAACATAGGCTACAACTATTATTCATGAATCATGTTATGTAGGTTGTAATATCCAGCATTTTCATTCAAGTGCCAAATCTAAACCTTTCCCATATTGAGATGCATAGTAAGTTGAATAAGTTTTTTGAAAATTGAAAAAATATAAATTTTAAATAAATCAAAAATATCCCTGAAAATTAGATGTAAAATCATGTTGGGAAACCTTTTGTCTACTTTAAAAAAAACAAAAGTTTTCCAAAAAGACATTCAACTTACCATAAATTCAATGACCTGCCCATGGTAATAAAAAATATTTTAATATTCACATTTCATCTACTTGTAAAACACTTTGGACAATGTTCACATCTCTTACAACTAGATTCATTTTTTTAAAATCTACTTAAATGGATTAAACAAGTGAACCTTCAATATCGACATTCAAATGGCACAAATCACCATTGAAACAAGTGATCATTCCCTTGTGGATCACACATCCAAAATATTGTTTAAATACCTTTTTAGCTTTTTTAATCAATAAATTGGTGATGTATCATGACCAAAGATTCCATTGCATATAACACCTTTGCGTGTTCAATAACATCAAATATCTCCTTGGGAATTAGGCATGGCATACTTATTCGACTTGCATTGCTTAATCATCAACATATAGTTCTTAGACATAAAGTTGTTGACTTCATTTGGTTAGAGCATCCCCATCCCACACCCCCTATTTAGGCCTCAACCACTATTTACCATGTGCAACATACAATTTGAATTATTCTCCTATCTACACCCATAAACATGAAAAAATGGACAATATAAAATGCGAGACTATTTAAATGTCACCATTTGGGTTAATTATCATTGTTGGCCAATAAAAAACAATCATCTCCTTTTACTAAAGCTTTTGAAAGACATCATATCATTGGCATATTTTTAGGCTCAAAATGAGCTCCACACTAAATTTGATCATTACAATTCATCCAACATAGTGTGTAGGTGTTGTTATTTTGATGTGAATGGGAGATGTTCTAAAAGCAAATCCATTGGTGGAATGGACAATAGATTTTGGATGAAGTATATCATTAATATATTAATTTGGCTCAATAAATGTTGTTTGGGCTAGTAAATGTGCATTGTTTGTAAAAGACATATTGCCATATAACAACCACTCTTGATTGGATGACTATAATGATTGGTCCAAGTGGTTGATTTAAAATGGTTTCTTATCTCATTATGTTCCATATTTTATGTTTGTGGGGGATTGAAAAACAACTAGGTATACACATGTTGGATGTGATAACATTGCTACATGCTCAAAATAGGGTTAATGGATGAAGTTGTTATAAATCATGAGCCTATGATCTTCACATGGAAACTTATCAATCCAATTGCCAAAAAGTATGATTTTTTTGAGGTGGCATGGAAGGGTGGTGAAAGCATATAATGTCCATAAGAGAACTCTTCTAACAAAGATCCCCACAAGTAGAATTGGACCAATGCTAAGCCATGAAGATGGATACAAGTCTGAGTTAAATATTTAGTAAGAATGCAATGTTATACATAAAGGTTGCAACATATAGGATGAATGGTATGTGGACATGATACACTTTTTCATTTTATTCATGTCTCATAACTAGTCACAGTGGTTAGCTATCTACTAACCATATTCCACATGCATGCTAGCTAGACACCCAATGCTTGACCACTTTGCATTCCCTATTTACATTCATATAACACTTACCTATTTACATATGTAGCAAGTAGGAGGGTTCACAGGATAGAGTTAACATTGGTGGGTGGTGAGACACATTAAACCATAAATTTTCTACATGCCTTGATATTTTCAAGCATATTTAGAAAATAAAAAAAATTAAATGATGCAATTGCTTTGGATCCATCTATATAAGAAGTCCTTCCTACAATGTTATGTGATAGTGAGTATCAAAGGAAGTAAATAGGGAATGGAAGTGGCTACTAATGTATGTAGGTAGGAAAGTTGGTAATGAATTTTGCGGCTATTAATTAAGTAGGTAAAATGCATGTGGATGGGTAATATATGGCTAATCCTTGTGGTTGGCTATGGGACATGAATACAATGAAAAAAAAGTTTTGTGTCCCCACATCATTCATCCTACATGCTACCCTATTGGGGTCTGGTCAATGGTGAAATTTTGTTGAAAAAAAATTTTCAATTAAAAAAAAATGAAATGATTTTGAAGAGTTTCAATTGTTGAAAGCGTGGGAAAAAAGGGGGAAAAGAAGAGTAAAAATTGCCAGATTTCTATATTTGGTTTTCAGTGTGTAGCCATGAATATAAAAAATAGATTAAGAATTTGTGCTCCATATCTCGTCTATAGCCATATTTGGCTAAATCTTCCTAGGGATGATTGTGATTTTTTAAGACATTTTCCTTTTGGACTTTTGTGGTGGGAATCAGACTTTGGGTTTTTGATTGGTTCTTCTAAAGTGTTGTGTGCCCTAAACCCTAAAACCCCCTCAGTTTGTGACACATGTGGTTGGGAGTTTGGCAGTTGGAAGCATTCTTCGAGGATTTCAGACTCTTCCAGCTAACAAGATGAGATCTGCAGAGAGATAAATGGGAGTTTAAGTTTTTGTATTTTACTAGAGTTGTCGTCCATAAAGTCACCCTATCTTTGGGCCCTAGTTTGACCCCCCTAAACCCTGTTTCATCCCCAATTTGAGTATATATAAACCCTGTATCCATAAAGTGCATGAAATTGGGTACCATTTCATGAAACCGAGTATCATCATCAGCTCAGAAGGTTTGCTCAATCTTTATTACCATGAGGCCTTGATTTAATGTAATGAACAACATGAGCTTGTGGTCAAGGAGGTACAGGTAATGCAAATCCAAAACTGAGGATGAAATACAAAACCCGATGTGACCAATTTAGGTGAGAAAACTAGTTTGAACCCCTGTTTTTTTTTTTCCTTCTGTACTGTTTTCATCCTGCCTTCTCATCCTAGTTTTCCTCATCCGAGGTTTATGTGGCATTCTTTTCCTTTCACATTATATTTTGTCATTGTATCATGTTTTGTTGTTTTGGATCCACATATTTGATGTCACTAATTTGTCATCAATTTCAAATAACTGACAATCTAGTATATTGTAAAATTTATAAAGAACCTTGCTAGATAGTAGGGTTTAGGGTTTAGAGTTTAGGGTTAAACCCTAAACCCTAGACTTCCCCTGGACAGTATTTGGCTTCCACCCATTTGGAGCTGTAATAATAGTAGTAGCCCCAATGTTTCTTTATGAACATCAACTCCAATTATCACCTTCAAATTACTCATTATTCCCATGGTCTTAGTAGCGATCCAAAGCATCAAGTCATCGGTTTTAATCCTACCAGTTGGGATGCCCATAATTTCCAAGGTTTTTGCAATTAGTTAAAGGAATTATTTGTCCATCAAATTCAGAAGTTTTCATTAAAAGTGTAAGAAGGCATAATGTCACATAACAATTTTAACCATGTACATGCAAGAACTAATGTTAGGTTGACTAATTTGCATTGATTTAAATACTAATATTGTAGTTTCAGGTTCAGCAATAATTAAATTATTTTAGGAAATGTCAAATTTTCTAGAAATTATATGGTTTGAAATGTTGAAATTTAAGAGAATTACAAAGCAGGGAAAATAATACCAAAAATGGTGGAAAGTGGAAACCTAGGAGCTTCTTGCTTCAGGCCAATCCACTTCAATTATGGACAACATTTCTCTTATATCCTATAATCTAGTGGAACACTATGACTCCTCAACTTTGCCAAAAAGACACAATTAAAAACTCTTGCAAAAATTTTCATTATGTTGAAAGATTCAAAGTCAAGAGAACTTGTGAAAAAAATTGTGTATATTTTATTGCCAAATTATCATAAAAGAAACACATGTACCATTCTACCAACACTTTCACATATTTCCTCTTGGAGATGTTAGATACATTCAATTATCCCATGCCCATGATAATTTAAACATACTCAATCCTAGATTCATTAACAATGCATTGATAATTGTGTGAAGGCTAACATACCAATGTTGCCCATTTGTTGGTTCTTGCATGGTACATATTTAGAATCAGGTCTAGGTCTAGATTTGTTTTTGGATGATCATTGGGTTTTGAATTTGGGGAATATTCTAATGTGGGTGGTTATCGTGTTTGGAGGGTTAACCAACACCAATTTTGCTTTTGATTAGTAAAAACCAAATTGAAATTGGAGTTTAATTTTTGAAACTAGTTCTAGAAATGAATCAAAATTCATATTTTTGAAAAGCTAGATTTAAAACCATATTCCCAATTTCATTTATGTGTGGAATTATAACCTTATTTATTTATTTATTTATTTCAACATGAATCATGCTAAACCAATTGGGTTTGGTTTTAAGGTCAAATATGAGTCCATGTAAACTTGTTGGGTTTGATTTTCAAGTCAGTTTTGGGGCCATGAAGACCCATCATGTCCAAATCCAAGGTGGTTCTCGATCCAAGTAGATCAATTGAGTTTTGTTCTTAGATCCTTATCTAGACTTGAACTTGACAAAAACCCAAACCCAACCAACATTACTACCTACCTACCTCCTTGCCCCTTGCACATGTGACCTTTTCATATCCAAGTTTTTTAAATAGAAAAAGGATTAAAAAATTGGGCACAAAATATAAAACAAGCAATGGTGCTATTGTAAATCACATGGGAATATAAGGCCACCTTTGGATAGGAAAGGGAAATGTGGGGTTTGGGGTAGTAGTAAAAGGCAGAATGGTGAAAGGTAGGGGAGGACATGAATATGGAAAGAGGGGGATTAACCTTGGTTTGAAATGTAAAATGCATGCCATGTCAACCTAGTTGTTTTATTCAACTATAAGTTACAAAAGATGAATTGATAGATGGATGACATGTGTCAAAAATCTATAAACACATGTTCAGTTATGAGTCATCACATATGAGCAAAAATCAATCTAGCTTAGCCTAGGTAACCTAAGTAACTAGCCTAACCAAAAGTCAATGTAAACTAGCCAAACTAACTTAAGCTAGGTGACCAATGTTAAAAACAAACTTCATCTTCTTAGCTTAGTTAGCCAAAACTAGGTTTAACCTAGGTTAAGTGGCCTAAGTACCAAAGTCCTGCATTGGGCTTGACAATTGTACCCATACCCGACCCACAACTGCGCGTGGGTCAACTGTACCCACCCATTACCCACCCATGGCACCTTGTCCATACCCATTACCCACCCAACTCATACCCATCAGTCCATCACCAAAATAAAGTTACTTAAGAATACTTTGAAGTGTTTTTAAAAGGAGGGACGTGCCACCTCGTACCCACCCATGCATCCAAGCCCATACCCATTACCCACCCATTTACCCATGGGTATGGGTGGGTATTGGGTACCCATGGGTATGGGTACCCATTGCAGGACTCTGCTAAGTACCATAAGTTACAAGAACAAGGACTTGAACCCCTCATTTTCACTTTGGGGTTCAAGTCTTCATCCATTGTACTAATAGATTTTTTAATTGTTTTTTGGTTTGCAATGAAATAACAAGCATATTCTAAGTATATTATAAATACATTCTTATAATGAATTACAGACACCCTATTTACATTTAAATAAATTATAGATTACATATATTTTCAATAAATTATACCTTATATTTCTTTGCATGTTGTTTGGAATAAAATGGAAATGACCTCTTTAAGCTCTTAGAAGATGGAATAATGAAGGAGGAAAAAATGTGTGTGAGCCGAATGGGTTGTCATGAATACCATCTTAGCTTTAACCTTCTTGTCAATCCAAGTGGGTCCAAACGAGGTAACACAAGCCACACCCACTTGCTTTTTGAATGTTTTCATGATTACTTTTGGAGAAATATTCTTAGAATAATCTTGGAAAATCTTCCAAAAAATCTTTAATTTTTTTAATTAAAAAAATCATACTATTTTATTAAGGTTCATGTTAAAATTTTGGTAAAAAATGTCATTTTCAACAAATTTGAAATCCATTTACAAGTCCTTTTACCATTTAAAAGCAAGCATTACAGTGTTTAATGAGTGTTTTTATTAATTTTTTATTCATTGGATTAATTTCAAATTAATTCACATGTTTTTGTGATATATTAAAAATACAACTATATAAAAAAAATCTTACAATTTCAACATCAAATTAAATTACGACTTTAAAACATGAAAAACCAAGCAAACGTTACACTTGTTATGGTACATGTTTATTGTGACTACACCTAAATGCATTACATTCACAATTCCATTCCTTATAATTATTCTCACAAAAAGAAAGATTGTTCACAAGGAAACCAAAACATGATAGTTTGTGGCATAATATGATATATACCATTGTAAAACATGTCCACATGGAACATGTTCATTTTTTTTTCCTTAGTCTTTATTGACACTCTAGACCCTAAAGTTTGAAAGCACATGACCTACTATATTTATTCAAACCTAAATTATCATAAAATGTCACAAATTCACAAACACAAACATGTATAAAACCTATGTGAATTGTCTTATAAATAATAATCATACAAGTTGTAGTACAATTTTTTCTCCAATACAATTTTTTTTTTTGTGATTAATATGATATGTTAGACATCATATTTTTTTTAATTGAGAAATAATGAACCCAAGGATCTTCCTATCTATTTGTATGATTATTATTCATCATCACCCAAGAAGTTGTTACATGGGGGTCTGTTTTGCCCCATGAAAATATGGAATAAATCTTGTAACATATAATATGAATTTGTTGGACTTGATTGATTTAACTATGGGTTGAATAGTCATTGTCAATAAATTACATAAACGATGGATGCAAACAAAATATAATGAGCCAACAATGTTTTTTTAGACAAGGATTATGCATATTTTCATTGAATTTTTTTTCCTCATATGAATGGATTTTGGAACAAAATATTTTGCAAATTGTTATAAAATATGCTTATAATTTTCACAATACATGACATTTTTTTGAAAAATCATTTTTGAATAAATATGAACTTTTGAAAGTGTGCAGATGCCTTGTAGATTTTGTGTCATGTCTTTGAAAATGATAACAATTTCAAATCATAACCAAATTTTCATTTTTTATATTTGTATGTTTTTTTGTATACTAAGGTTCAACTTTTCTTAACGCATCATTTTTCATAATGAAATTACATTCATCTTGCATTGTTAAGTTCTCCAACCATGGTGATGAATTGCTTCATCATAGTTGGGAGGTTCCACAACTTCAAGTTCAATATAATAAATGTAGTCCTTGGAATGAAAAAGATAAATCCACATCCTTTTTGAAAGTGATATTCATGGAGGAGCTTGTGCTTGTATCCTATGGGGATGTGCAAATGGTGTGTCCGATCTTGTATCAATTTCATAATCATGCATCTATGAATGATTTTTGACCATTAAAGATCAATGATTTGGTAATCAACTACTATAAACTTGTTCATGTGAAAGTTCATTTGCATAAACTTTTGAAGGGGGTCTATTATGAAATAAGTAGTTGTGTTCACTACCTCCCTCCATAAGTAGGTGAAATAACCACATCTATGCATATAACTTTTGTTTTCTCTAAAATGGTTCCATATTTTCTTTCAAATATACCATTGTGATGTTTAACATAAATAGTAATTAGTTAAAGATGATTCCATGAATTTGACAAAATGAATTGAACTTTGCTAAGATAAATTCTCCTCCTCATTGGTCTTCAATGTCTTAATTTTCTTTCCAACAAGATTTTCAATTAATTATTGGAATATTTTTAATTTTACAAATATTTCATTATTTGTTTGAAGGAAGTAAGTCCATATTTTGTGTGAAAAGTTGTTAATGAAGGTAGAAAAATAATTTGATTTTCCAATAAACTTGTGCAACAATGATCTACAAAGATCAACACATGCATTAATTCATTTTGCTCATTAGCTCCTAGGTGTAAACACAATAAAAGGAGTCACATGATGTGTGGACAATGTTTAAATTTGTAATTTTATATTTGCAATAAATCATAAAAAATAATAAATTGGAATCAAAGATATATATATATATATTCTTTTTTAGGTTCCATTATTTGTAAAGTTTTAATGTTCAAAACAAATGTGGACAATGTTTGAATTCATTTTTTTCAAATATCTTTTATTTGTTATCAAACATGCACCATTCTTATTAAAAATTGGAGAGGATTTTAATATTGATGATTAAATAAACAAAAGCACTTGAAATTGGTGAAATTTTTTAAAAACATATTTTAATGCATTTCTTCAAACATGTTTTTGACCTTTAAAATTATGAATTTTGAAAATGTGTCTTCAACAAAGTTTATTGATTTTTATGTTATTAAAAACATGAATGCATAATGTAAATGATATAAACCGAGTTTTAATCAAAAAGTAATTAAATCTAACACATAATTGTAAATTAGGTATGAAAGATACAAAAATTAAGAAAAAAGACCAACACAAAAATGCCACACGCCAAATGCAATCATTAAAAAATGAACTTGTCCTTGGTGCCCCTAGTTCTTTTTATGAGGTTCATGGCCTCTTGTGATAGTCTCCTTCGAAACTATAACATGATTATGTTATTTGCCATGTTAACATTCATTGTAAATGTGTGGTGTGGAGTGAAGGGTAGGTAACTTGGTCAATCATCCTCTAATAAAAAGAATGTTTAATCCTTGGAAATGTAGGTGCTTTAGATGTCTGTGCCATAATTTGGTTGGAATTTTTTCCTCAACAAATTGTTGATCAAAAGGTCAAGCAAGTTTATTGTATTTGTTTGAACAATGTCAAGTTTGTATAAATCATTCATCTCATCTCTGATTCCTATGAAAAGAACCTTTGAAGGTTTCTTTGTTGATGGAATTCAAGATTTTTTTGAACCAAAGATCATAGTGCATCCTTTACTAGCTATGGCTTCGATAGATTAAAAATTCTCAACGATAGTTAGAATATTAATTTTTTTATTCACATGCTTTATTTTCCATTGTTGTTGAAGGCAACATTGCCCTTTCCATGTATTACATGCACATGCTCTCTTATAATTTTAATGTTTTTTGCATTAACATTAACTTTGAATCTTGTGAAATAGTTAGATTTTCCACTAATACGAATGGATGCATGACTAGAGAAATACAAGTTGCAAGAAGATCTCATTCCTTTAGAAGATCAAGAGTAAGCACATGAGCTATTCAAAAAATCTCCAATGACTTTTGTTCCAACTAGATTCTTTCCAACCTTTTTTTTCCATGGTGTTATGCTTGATTATTGTTTTCAAAAATGAGATATCTCTCTTAATGGCCATATACATTCACAAAACTAGTACTTGTATTCATTGCAATTGTTATAACTCCATATTATTTTTAGTAGTTTCCACGTATGCATTTACATCCTCTCCCAAAACCTCTTGGAGACTTAACATTTAGAAACTTAGCTCCTCCATGACAATCAAATTTTGTTGCAATTTTGATTAAAGTGTTAGTACCTTGGAATCATGGTTTGATTTTGGCAAAGAAGAAGTGCTTATTGATTCACTTGGTTTGTGTCTTTTCATTGTTCCTCCAACATCAATTTTGATGATAGTTTTTCTATAGAATGAAACATATCCAAAGCTATCATGCTTTGCACAAAGCTTTCATAACTTAGTGGAAATGCATTGAGTATCACTTTAATTATCTTGCAATTGATGCCAACCTTTCCAATTCATGTTAAATGTGTGACAATCCTCTTAATTTTGATGAGGAAGTCTATGACATGAGTTGTGTTGGTGACGTGCATAGAATAAAGTTTCTTATCCAACAACAATGATCAAGTTGAATTTTGAGAATCATAAATTTTTAAAAACATTTCACATTTATTTCGGATCATCCACATATGTAATGTACAATATTATTTCATCTTTAGTGTTGATAACAAGTATGAATATTGTCTTGTCTTGGTGATCCCTGAAGTTGAGTGGTGATGTGTTCAACACTTAAACACCTTCAACTCCTTGTCCTCTAATTGTCTAGGGTACAATTGCTACCTCCTTGATTAGGTGTCCTCACCAACTCCCAATTTTTTTCCTTTTCAATGTGAAATGAATCTTCACCCTCTAAATTTTATAATTGTTGGAGCCTTCAAGCTTGTTCATTTATATGAAACTTATTACATGTTGTGATTTTTCAATGTGGCTTTTCAATGTTCATGATAACAACCATTTTGTCAAATTATTGGTTACATTGTCTTTCACAATGGGTCTCAAAGACTTGCTCCCTATGTCAAATACAATGGTCGGATCTTTAAAAAAAACAAGTCACTAAATGATAAAGGAAATGTTTTTTTCTTTTTTACAAATGTTGTTCTAATAGCATGTAGAAAAATTTCGACTTTACTTAGACTTGGATTTTGAAAAGATTAATGCATATTTCAATGTTACATAATTAACAAATATATACATTTCAATGTAAGTACAAGGATAAAAATCTAACAATGAACCATTGTTTTTGGAAGGTCCCCATGCACGTAATATTAACTTTAGAAAAACTTGTAAACTTCTACCTTGAACTATGAATGTCTATCTCTTGTGATATAATATAAAGTTTGACAAATGTAAAGTTACATGAGTGTTTGTCAACTAGAACTAAATCTAATTATCTACAAGGTTAAATTACAAGAAGATCAATTGTGTGTCAACATTTTATGGATATTACTTACATTTTATTTTTTCTATTAAAAAATGTAGAACTTAAGTATAGACTAGTTCATCATACCACAAAAGCTAGGGTTGAGCATGGATGTCTTTGTTCTATACATGCTAATGACCAAGCCCATCATCAAGTGCAATTTTAAGATGTAGAATGTCCCAATGCATTTTTTTTGAAATGCAATAGCCCTCTATGTCCACTAGGTAACCATATATTACGCATATATATGCAAGGGGAGGGGTGGGGGTTGAACCCTTTGAAGGGTTCCAAATTATCTTGTCATTTTTTTTCCATGACTTGCCATTTCATTCCACATGAATTTGATGTGTATATGTACGAATAGGTGCAATCAAGGGCCTTGTGTGACCAAACACCCACATTGGTCTCATGGTAAAAAAAGGCTCAAATTTTATTTAAATTGCTTCTAAATATTACAAATATCGTAGTTCCCTGGCGGCTTTGCCATAATTTATTTCTTTTTTAATCTGGTCCAAAAAAAAATTCAAATTTATTGTTTAATCTGCAATAATTTTGAAAAAGTTGGTTAAGATGCAAAAGTTTGATCTCTGATCATTTTGAAGGGAGGATACAAAATAGAAGTTCATCTAACCACTAAAACAATTTAAATTGTTTAAAACAAAGGTACCATCCCCCCGGAAAATAATAATTTATTGTCAAAAAATTCAGAATTAAAAACTCAAAGCCCGGAACTAGGAAACTAAAGTTAAATTAATTATTTGACACTTGTGTGTTGAATCCGCCAAGCTACTTGGGTATCCCATGCTTAGACTAAATCAGAGTTTTTGAGTCCAAATCTAACATTTTTGGGGCTTAATATGGCCACTAAGAGGCCTCACCTTTTTTTGAAAAAAAAGAGGTAAAGGTAACCATTATGGGTTACCCTGGTTAACCCTGGTTAATTCACAATCAAGAACATTCAGCTACTCTAGAATGATGGGAAACTCAAATATATTTCACCATGCAAGAAAAAAAAAAAAAAACTCTTCAAAAAAATCCTCTAAAACAAAACCAGAATCCTTCAAGATATTATAACTCTATAACTAATCTCAAGTTTCCAACACAAGCCAAAATATCATCTTTTTTCACAAAAAATTCTCATATAAAAATAGACCTAGGGGCCAAAATCCCTTAAGCCAACAACAAAAAAAATAAATTTAAATTTAAAAAAAAATCCAAAGAAAATTCAAACTATGCAATTGAAAATGATTAAGGATTAGGGTTATGAAGTCCATCATGGAAGAAACCAAGGGTATAACATGCTCTTTTTGTAAGGGCTATAATTGGGGTGGGGAGGGGGAGGACAAAGTTAATGCACAAATCCTTCACCTGGTGTTGCCAGTAGTAACTCTTTTGATGCAATAAAGAATGGGTTGACATATAGCCATTATAGTTACATATGGCCATAAATAGCAATGAAAGCTCAAATCAATCATCTAGCTACCTATTTTGGCAACTAACCCCCATTACCTAACCCTAATGGGCTAAAAGTTAAAACCCCAATTTTATGGGTAGCTACTAATTTTATGGGTAGCTACCCTAAACCCTAAACCCTAAACCTTAATCTTAAGGTCAATTTTCATCATTAAATAATCCTCAAAATAGTGAAATGAAAATTTGTAAAAATAGGAAGTTGACATGTTGGAAATCATCATAATTATCATAGGCTACATACACTCTGAATGATTTCACTACTAATATCACAATATTATTATAGTAAATAGGGAATTTTTTAAATTTGGAAATAAAAATAAAAATTCATTTTTTGAAGAAAAATAATAATTTTTTTTTGTGGAAACTGACCTTAGGCTAGGGTACTACTTTTTAAAATGTGAGAAATTAAAAAACCTCTGAAAGTAATTTTTTCTAGTGTATTTGGGCAGGTTTCATTAGGGCAGTGTAAAAGCTAAAAACTCATGGGGGCATTTCTGCAAGTGTGTGAGAGTTTCATTTTCCAGAATGCATATATATTTTTAATAATGTTTTTTTCCCATGGTACCTGGTGGGTACCTGCTTGGATACCCATTGGGTATCACGGGGAAATATATATATTTAAAAATAAATAAATTCATTGATTTTTATACTATGTAAATGCCTTGGGGGATGGACACAGTCTTTACATATATCTGTGGAATAATTAATTAAATAATTAATTTTGAAGACTCAATGTTGGAAAATAGAACACTCTTGAATATTTCAAAAGATTTTTTATTTTCCTTCACAAAATTTTGTTCTTTGAAAAATATATATATAAAAAAATTATTATATATATATATATATAATTAATTAATTGGTGTTGAAGCTGCCAAGGTACTATGCTAGCAGAATCAGCTGCTACAACCGAATCCGTCATTACCTACTTACCTATGCTAGTTTATGACCTACCTATGGACCTATATACCCTTGGGAACATGCTGCATTAGGGTGTCACATTCTGCATACTAAATTTTTTTTTAACATTAGTCCGGGTAAATTAGGGATGATGTGCAGGCCAAATGTATGTTTGCATTGCATGATACTTGGCAGATATCCAGCAGGTACCCGCTGGTTATCACAGGGAAAAAACCCCCAAAAAACCCCCCAAAAAAAAACCGATGATGACTTGGATGATTTTTCATGCAGACTTGGATGAAAGTCATTCATTTCATATGAACATCTCTACATATCTATCTATGAAGCAAGGTAGACTTGCCATTAGTATTAAAAAAGTATCTTAAGGCAAAAGAAGAATTATGAAAACTCAAATATTTCACCATGCAAAAATTAAATCTCCAAAAAATCCTCCAAAAGAAACCCAAAATCCTTCAAGATATTATAACTAATCTCAAGTTTCAACACAAGCCTAAATATCGTCTTTCAAAAATGGTCCTATTAAAATAGACCTATTATTATTACCTAGGGGCCAAAATCCCTTAAGGCTACTATATTCTATAATTTCAGTGATGATGAATTTTCATCGGATATGGTTTAGGTAGGACGACAATAGGCTCCCATAATATTTCATCCTACCATGTTCCTTTCCATAATATGCTATAATGAATTATTCTAACTCAAAATCTGTTATATAACCAACTAGAATGACATTTTTATATAAGGACCTCTTATTTGGTTGGAACCTTTTGGATTTCTTGTTTTTTTGGTATTCTTGTTGCATGCATATTTTGAAATCTTTTTATTTTCTTTCTATTAGAAGCTTGCTATGGTTTTTTTTTCTTTTTTTTTGACAACATGCATGGCCTTTTTTTTCATTTTTACTTATATAGTGTAAGAAAGGAAAACACATTTTATTTTGAAATTTTTGATAAGTTTTTCTTTGTTTTTTTTAATTTTTTATTGTTGTACAATTCCAAATGTGAGTAGAAGTTTTTTGTCACTAGTAGTGTGTGGTAGTGTGAAGCCCAAGTGAATATAAACACAATATCGTTGCCTTGGTAGTCAAGGCCAATTAACTGCAAAAATTGGATTTGGTCAATTGAGCCATCAATGTGTTCATTCACACTTGGGCCAACGGCACATGCTACACACTATAGTAAACATGAAAAAAAATAAAAAATTATATAAAGTGAGAGACTATTCAAAAATAAAATAACTTGATTGGAAAACCCATTAGCAAACATTGTCATAATAATGTTGAATCCTCATGTGATGTGCATTTGGTTTAATGTTGGAGTCCCCCAAATAACTTTCATTTTATTTTCCATTTTGCGATGTAACACAAGTTGTGATCATCATAAGAGGATTTAATCAAACTTGGGCTTTGTGCTATTATGCACTACCAAAGATGATCAATTGATGGAAAATGTGAATTGATTTTGTACAAATTAAGTTCCATTCAAATGAAAATATTGAATGACATTACATGCAACTTGGATTGAATTCAACTTAAATTCTTAAATTTAATTGATCTAAATTCAAATATACTCAATGGAATCCAAATGCCATTGAATTCAAATTCAATTGAAATGTAGTTGGATTCATTATCAATTCAATTGACATTGAATTTGGCTCAAATTCAATGGGATGCAAATTAATGTAAAAGTGACCATGGTGTTGAGAAAAAAAAACTTTGAAAAGACTCATATTCAAAAAGATATTGGCTAAGGCTATAAACAAAATATGAAAGTCAAAACATTTAACCATGCTTATGTGTTGGTGGATACCTAGGAGGATTTAATGTAAACTTTGCTTTAAAAAAAATTCATTTTGAATTTGATAATCAGAGCAAAAAATATTTTAATTATTTTAATTTTCAAAAACAAGTTTACCACTTGGCAAAAATTCACCTAAAGAACATATATTTCCCCCAAAAGTTATACCTAATGAGTTTTTGAAAATTTTAAATCAAATAAATGCGATTCAAGCCAATCAAGGCATTTTCCATGATATTTTTAAATAATAGCATTGTAACAAAAGCTATATGCTTTTGCAATACCATAAATGGGAAAAAAACCAACCCAAACCACCAAATCATGTAGGCACACTAGTTATAAAAAATGCATATGAGAACATACTTGAAATGGAGCTCATATTCTATACTTGAAAAATGCCATTTGGAACAATTTAAATAGATAAATATAAAATTAAAAAAATTGTTGGGCATAAACTTCTTGAATATGGAAGCATGCCCACTATATAAAACCTAGCAAAATATTAGTTGTGGTAGATCATAAGTTTCACAATTCAATATGTAAAATTTCTATAGGAATTCTTTCATGATATATGTGTTCAGTATCATTATTCCCAATATTGTATTGCTACAATTTCAATTCAATGAATGTTAAAGTCTGTGTACTTTGATAACCATTGTGGGTTTAAAATATAGCCTTAATTCCCTATAATAGGAATTGGATGCCTAAGTGATGAAAATATTCATCATTTTGAAAATATAAAACTTTTTTTTTCCCCATCACTTTCAAGTTACATAATTTAATCACAAACGTTTTCTTACCAAACTTCAATGTACAATAATGTTTATTATAACTTTAATCAAAATTTGATTTGGTGATTAACATCTATTGAAATCAATAATTATTAATAAATTAAGCATGTTTATAATAAAAAAAGGTTCCTCAACCCATCCCTTTGACCTCAAAGTCCTTGAAATGGGGCCATGAAAGGTGGGAGGTGAACATTTGGGTCAACAAATAAGGTTGTCAAGTTGATGTGCATGGTGCCATAATGGGTATTAATTTTATCACAAACACAAAAAACATTTATCACGATGAACATCATTTCAATAATATACAAAAATATGAAATCCAATGTGGTCATAAATTTGGTGTTCATTAAATAAAAGGTAATGCATTGCATTATACTTATTTTTACTTGTATAGAAAATTATATCATGGAAGGCTCCATAAATATCAATGTCCAAATAATTTTTTAAAACATTTTTTGAAATATTCATATGGATGAAAATTGATGAAGATAGAAATTTTAAAACTTAAAACAATTAAAATTATGAATGAAAGATGGGTTAAGTTCTATTCAATACAAAAATTTGATAAAGGAATAGAAAACTACTTGGATTAAGCAAATAACAAGATATTTAACAATGGACTTTATCAATGTCCAAAATTGTGTATAATTGAAAACAAAATTCACTTGTGAAAGTAAAATGTATCTCAACATGTGTTAGTGGCAATTTAAATGTAATGCCCCCAAATCCTTTATTCATACCATTTTTCAAAATCTTATAGGACATGTTTTCTTATGACAATTTAACCTTGGAGCTTACATAATTCTTAACATTAACCTTCTAAAACTTTCATGGACTTTTAATGTGTTATGGATATTTCTGTCATTATAGTAAAATATCTTAAACCCTTCAAAAACCATCTAGTTATAATTTCTTATCATAAAATTTTGTTATTTCCCATTTTCCATTATCCACCTTAGGTAGCCAATTAGTAATAGATCAGACTTTACAAAGGTCCATGCAAATGTCACCATAAAAAAAATGCATGTGACAAATTCCCTTTTGTTCTTATGAAATGCACATTGTCTTCAATTTAACATAAAATATGATTGCCATTAGCTTCTTGAAATGTATTTGCATAACCATAACAACCTCAAGGGAGGAGCTTAGTGTATTTCAAGGGTGCCTTACATATTGTAATTTTTGCTCTAGCTTGGAGCATGAGGTTTCATGTAATGGAACATAAGGCTTGAGCTTGGGAAATATATGGTAACATGATCTAAACCTTCAGTTGTTATGCAAGGAAAGACATTATTATAAGTATTTTCCACTATCCGCCATTTGGTTCATGGGGTGGAAGGCATTGATAGAAGTGCCTTCTTATACACATTCAAATATCCATGAAAAATACCATTCATCAAATGTTGAAGGGCTTATGAATCATTTGTATGGCCAACAATCATCATAACATATTCAAAATGTTGTGTTTGAAATGTAAATCTTTTGTTTGTCACAAAATTGTAAACAAGACAAAAGATGTACCAATGTGTAAACACAATGAAGGTTGATTTTCATGTACACCTTTACATGACTAACTCATTAAAAAACTCAAATAATCAAAAGTAAAAAGGTATCAAATGTTGATAAGCTTAATCAATTTATGATAATCAACACATTTGACAAGAACATTTACATTTTCAAAAACAAATGTTAAAATAACACATTTCCTTTTTCTTATAGTATGAATGAAAGCATTTGCTTTCATAAACAAAAAATTCAAGCATTTTGATCCTCCTCAAACAACAACAAGACTATACCTATGCTTAAGGTTGTGAGTTCATTCATTATCATGTTCATGTCATACACACACTTATTTCATTATTTTCACAAAGCATGCTTGTGATATAAGAGGACATAGGACATTTCAATGTTCAAAATAAACTAACTTCATGTGTGCCAAATTACTTGTGAATTTTGTAAAGGAAGTCAAATATTGTGCCACATAACTTCTAATGATTGGCAAGTCAATCATTAGATTATTTATACACATTTGCATTTCATTTACATAATCCACCAAAGCAAAACAATGTTTAAACATTCATTAATTATTTTGAATATGTTGCATATTTCATGAATTGTAACAATACATGATGTTTGGTTTGAACTTTGAAGACAAATTAAAATTTATTTTAGTACATGATCCGTTAATAATAACTTTTATTGAGGTCGTTTGAGGTAAAATGCCTTCATGATCCAAAATTTCAAGATTTCAAATGTTGATTGATGTGGCATGTGTTGAATGTTAGTTGCAATCATTTGAACATTTATTCACTATATGTTGTGATTATCTCATAGTTATGACATTCTTCATTTTTCACATTAAAATTCTTTAAAATTCTTCATTTAGCACCTTGTCATAACATTCTTTACCCGCGAATGTTTACCAAATTACACTGGTTGATCTATAAATTTTTAAATTTTTTTTTTAAATTCTTGCTTCTTTGGGCTTTCATAACATTCTCGCACCAAGAATGTCATAACTATGGATTATCTAGTGCAAAAAATAAATTCAATCACATTTCAATATTGTTTTCTTGATTGATGAAAGAATTGAATTGGCTCCTTAAGTTTGCAAAATTTCTCTTCATAACATGGTAGCCATCAATGGGCGGGATGGTGGCGGAGGTCAAATCACATTGTATTAGTGTCAATTTACAATTTTTTCAGGTTCCCCATTTGAAAAGTCAATTTGCACATTAAATCTTTTGAAATAGTTTGAATTTATGATGTTGAGTTGCGTGTGGTATAGAACATGTCCTTTACATTGTCACACACTCCAAATTGGAATAACTCATGAATGTAACATTATCTTAAGAAATTTCACATGTTAATTTCGATAATTGAAATTTATACATATTTGTTAGATGTGATCTTTCATGAATATATTGGAATTTAATAATTATCGTATGGTCCTTTAAATCTTCAAAGGTGGTTGAATTCAATAATAAATATTTCAAAATCATATGATAATCAAAATTGAATTTTCGACAATGGTATGAACCATGTTATAAAATGATGTCAACAAATATAATTTGAGTAGGACAATCACGGTATTGATTGAAAGAAGTTAGATGATTAGGTAATTTGGTTTAGAATACGTATAAGCTTTGAATGTGTCATTAGACATTTTGCATGATAAATTCAATGTTCATGGCTTGTTAGTATGAAGTTGGGTTATAAAAACATATGTTGATTGTTTTGTAGACATGTAATGGGCTCAAAAGTATACTAGTTTTCTTATTACATATATCTATGAACAATAATTACTTTTTATTTCCATTTCATTTACCAATAGTTCCATGATCTTTAACATATACTAGTAAGCATATAAGGCTTGATAATGAGAACTTGCTAAAACTATCATCATCATGACAAAACTTGTTATAATGAACATGAAGGTTATGACAAACACATTTTATCACAACTATAAGCAATACATTAAAACATGACTTTGGATGAAGACACAACGTTTGCAAAATAGTACCCATATGGGATTATGTTAAAGACTCCATAGAGATGTCAAACCTGAAATCTAAAAAACAAGAATGCATTATGAGGTATGTTGATAATGTTTGTGGTTTACAAAAGGTAATGGGTTACACTACATCCCTTATTTCATGTCTAGTCTATGATGGGGTTGGATGAATGTCGACATGATAGATACATTCTAATAAGGTGGAGAAAGTTCTTGTATAGTTTGGATAAAACTAGAAATGTTCAATGAAATGGCTTTGTTAGAATTTTTAAAACGTAACATTTGAACACCCTATGGGTGGAAAATACTTAATTTTGAATGTTTTGTAAGTTGTTAATATTAAAATGTTTAGTAAATGGTAAGAAAAAGGAAATGAGATGAATGATAACGTTGATATTTTCTTGCATCCATAAATTCATAATACTACCACCATGCATACCATAGTTTTTGTTAAACATTAATTGGCCAAAGAATTAGGCTCAATAGAAAAATTTGAGAAGGAACCAACTTTCAAAAGACACATTATAAACGATCACATTTTATGTTGATGTGTTTGCAATTTGTGTCCAAATCAATCATTTTTGTGATTATAACTTCAATATCTTCCATTGCAGATGGTAAAAACATCTTGTAGTTGCATATTTAACAATAAATCATTTTAATTTATAGATGTGATTATTGCACATTTGGATGAAAGGGGAGATGAAAAATGAAACAATGTCAATTCAAGCATGGTGTCATTGACACATGGATGACAACTTAATCGTTTTTGAAAGTAATATTTAATTTTTGTTAACCATATAATAATAATTGGATTTTATGGGTGTATTGTTCCACTTGTAATATTACAATTATATATCATATTTGTACAAACAAGTTCATGTAGTTCATGTAACTCATGAGGTAGGTAGGTGGGCAATTGCACACTACATTGTCCAATTTTGTGTGAAAGGTAGAAGTTTGTATACCCCTACGTATTGCAACGCTTCCTACTTCCAATTGGTAAAGAATTTTTTGTAATGGACTCATATTTATTATATAAATTTCTATATGTAAATATGATATTAAAAACAGAAAAACCATATGACCACTTTTGAGTTTTTGGGGGACTTTTCAAATCATGTTCCAAACTATGTCAAAGTCCATACAACTTTGTAAATGTTATCATAACTTTTGGAATATTAAACCGAATGTTTAGTTTATTCTACCAAAGGATGTATGAATAAAATGAAATTCAAAATTGTTATTGAAAATGTGATTGCAAGTGTGAGTAAACATTTAGGTACTTCTTAGAATTGAAGAATTATATAATATAGCATGAATGAGTCACAAGAAATAATTTTTGCAAAATTTTGATTTTTTGTAGACATATTCATGCTAAAGATTTTTACAACATTAAAAAAAATGCAAAAATGGATTCCTAAGATGTTTTTTTTGGGTCCACCTTAATGTGTTACTACCTACATAGCTAGGTTAGGTAGGTTAAGTTGGTAGGTGACCTAGGTTATGCTAGGTAGGTTAATTTATATATGGTAGGTTAAGTTTAGAAGGTGGTTTATAGCCTAGGTTCGTAGGGTAGGAAACTAAATTAAAATGTAGGTAGGTAGCCAAGGTACCTAGGCTATGTAACTAGGCTAGGGAGGTAGGTAGATAGACTAAATAGATAATTAGATATCTAATATATATGTACATAAGGTAGCTAAGCTAGCTTACCTAGATAGTTTTTAAAAAAATTCATAATAATATGATAACAAAATATATCATTTGATCAACATGTGGTGTAATAGTGAAAGATTTGATTTTTCAAAGTGGAGGCAAAAGGTTCAAATTCTCATACTTGAAACATATGTGTATGTTTGATAATGCAATTGATTTAATTTCGATTGTTAGGTTAGGCTACCTACCCACCTATAAAGCTTAAATACACACTACGACCCCCAAAATTGTAATCACAAATTAATTTTTTTGTAATTTTTTTGGTGATAATGCATGGACATCACATCTTGGATCATTTTTGTTTGTTAAAAATATGTTTGATTAGTTAAAAGTTTAAGCTAGTCAATTATTTTGAAATATACAAAAAATATTGAAAAACTTGAACATATGGAACATATTTTCAACAAAATAATATTGGTCATAAAATATGCAAAAATATACATATACTTCAAAATTAGGGTTGTGGGTTGAATTTGTGGGTGGATGTTTTTGTGGTGAATGATATTGATATACATCAACTGAATTTAGGTTCATTTAAGAATTTAAATTTTTTGGTTGAAAATCTTTTTTAAAATGTGTTTTTTACATTTGAGTAATAAAAACATAATAATAATAACTAAAAAAAACACTACCATATGAAAGAGGAGGAAAAAATAGAAATGGGCATTGCATTATTTTTTCAATTTATTTTTGGTTAATAATTTTGTATGAATCATGAAATGCAACCTTATGGCCATTGAAAAAATGTATGTTATATATTATCTGTACAATTTGATTTTACCCAATCTTCTTCAATTAAATGTTGAATCAAAATGAACTTTGAGTTTCAAAATCTTGTCATGCACATTCTAAAGCTTTTTGTTTGTAATCATGATTGCAAACTAATGTCATTTGATTTCAACATATTGCGTACTATGATATTTATTATACATCACCTTTTTTTGAAAAAAAATGGTTTACTTGTAATGTGTGTGTTTTCACCCTAAAATATGAAGGCATATATCATTTATAAGAACCAAGGGGAAAACATTTCATTTTCATCATCAACTAACATAAAAATGGAAGCTTGAATTTTTTGTACCCATCATTGATTAGCATAAAAATAGAACTTGAACTTTTCATTTTCATCGCTAATAAACATAAAGACAAAACTCGAGCTTTTCATTGTCATCCTTGATTAACATACACTATTACAAATATGTGTTCTTACATTGGTATTTTATGATCAAAATTTCAATCAAAACAAACAAGAGACAAAATAATTTTTAGTTATTTTGACCATCTTTTTGTTTGAAATGATTAAAATGATTTAAACTATTATTGACATGGTTATTAGAAATGATTGAGACGATTAAAACTAATAGCTTATTTGACAATATTAATTTAACAAATATTAGTATAATATTGTATAAATAATTTATGATTTTTTCCTAGATTAAACCATGGAAATTTTAAAAATCATATTAAATTCGTGGTTTCATTGTTGATTTATTTGGTTTAACAAATCTATAGTAGATCATAAACCTTTTCGGGCACAACCAAAGGTTTTCACCATCCAACCACCACCTCACATGGTGATATAAATTGATATCACAAAATATGTAAGCACATAACTTTTTGAAAACCACACATTATAATCTTATTCTATAATTAGACAATTTCATAATAAAATGGTTTACACATTTAATTTTTTGATATCATTATTCAATTGAATTCATTTTTAGTTTTATGATTACATTGAAATTTATAATGCATTTAAATTTCAAAATGTAAAATGTATTACACTAATTTTACATATATTTTATTGAAATTAATTATTTTACTTTCTGATTTAATTGTATTCTATAAAATAAAATATTTCAAATGCTAAAAAATTACATTATTGTTATATTTTGTCTTGGAAAAAAATCAAGTACAATAATCTTATTAAGTTTTTATTTTAAAAAATTATTTTGAAAATATATTTTAAAATTCAATTGTTACATGTAAATTAGTTTAAAATTATTATTTTTAACAAATTAAAACCCACTTTCAATTTTTTGATAATCTAGTTCAAAAATAGTTAAATGATAATTTTTTTACTATTTTAATTTTGTCACATTATCTAAATAATATTATAGTCACAATTAGACATGTCTCAATGATTGATTTTAGTCACATTAATCAAATCAAACAATTTCATGTGATTGATATATACATCACATGTCAAACATAATATTCAATGTGAATAAATAACTAGTTTAAAATTTTAAAAAATAAACACATTTAATTTTGATTTTAATCAAATCACACACAATCACTCAGTTATTTCAAACAAATAGACTTGACTTTAAAATCATCTTAGTTGTGGTGATTTTACTAAACTTGACTTCAAAATCATTTTAGTCGCGATCTTGCTAATGAAAAAAATTCATGTTTTTGTAATAATGATAGAAACAAAGTTTTAGCTTTCCAATTACGATGATCAACGAGAACGGCATACGAATGGAGCTTTTGAGCTTTGTAAAAGAAGTCTCATCATTCATTAACAACATGAGAATGGAAGCTTGATTGAGCTTTTGAATTCGCCTCAATCAATTAGCATCAGAATGACGAAAGCTTTAAGCTTTTGAAACAAATTGTTTCGAAACTTTTGGTTGCTATCATTGATCAGCACAAGAACGATTACTTACAACCTGTCGCAAAATGTTAAGTGACAAAGCTGCTTTTTTATCTTTCTGCAAAAAGGAAAAATTAAAGCAGACCTTTAAAAGACACAGAAGGGACACAAAAGCAGAGGAAGCAATGGAAGGGAAAAAAACTCTTTGATGAGTCCTCTCTAGTCCTCTCTCCACCCCCCCTTCCCCCAAGCTTTCAAAGAAGCAAGTTCTCAGCCTGACAATCAGAAGGAAAAAGGGCAAAAAAAAGAAGAAGGTGGGTTGAGCTCTTTGCATGGGTTTTGTAATCTGTTCAAATGGTGCTCTATTAACTCTGCACTTCAAACAAGTTCCTTTGTGAACCCTAAAACCCACACACACTCATGCTTTCACCTTCTTGAGTTGGGGCCATATCCACCTCTTCACACTCCATGATGATGCCACTTCTCATTGGTTGCATGGAAATTTTATTCGTAAAAAAATGGCTGCCACTATTTTATGGCCTTGACTAATAGGGCCAGAGTAAATTGAACCCCTCATTGGGATCATGGTAAAAACCCTCAAAATGGGTTTTTAGGGGGGTTTTACCATGATCTCAATGTGAGGGGGTCAATTTGCCTTAAGAACACACCTTCGTTTTCAACCCAGGAAATGTTAAATTTGGACTCGAACACCTTGATTTGATTTAAGGTTAGGATGGGGATAATTGAGTTAGGCCTTTGAGTGACCATATTCAACCAAACCCCAGTAAAATGTTAGGTTTGAACTACTCAGAGACCTTGATTTAGTGTTAGGAATATGGGATACTTACCCATGGTTAGAAGCATGCTGAAAAGATTCAGGATTTTGAACCATGGTACCAAGCTTGGGTTAGCTAGTTCACCCAAACAACAAAGCCCCCTTTGGAAGCAGCAGCAAAGGATAAGTAAATTCATCTCTCTCTCTTTCTCTTTCACTCTCTCTTTCACTCTCTCTCTCTCTCTCTCTCTCTCTCTGTGTGTCTGTCTTTCTCATCAGGCGTCAGGACATGCGTGAGACTACCTGACACCTGAAGCGTTTATGATCAGAGGACAGAAAACATGTACAGTTTTGATGAAGATTTGCTGCCAGAGAACTTACTGAAGCCTTGTGAAATGATATGGACCAGAACTCTGGCATTGATTGAAGAGAAAACAAAACAGCTAGGTAGGTACTTATTATTATTATAGGTGGGGCAAACCACAAAAAAAAAAAAAAAAAAAAACCTTCCCCCAAACAAAAAAAAA
>Ga0209611_10002214_pt1 | contig 34093 bp, 21 predicted proteins | sample S1TSphgellanicum_3_FD_187693 | JGI IMG/M metagenome (GOLD analysis project Ga0209611, IMG submission 187693) | Host-associated microbial communities from peat moss isolated from Minnesota, USA - S1T2_Fc - Sphagnum magellanicum MG (SPAdes) (version 2) | ecosystem: Host-associated > Plants > Peat...
GAATAGGAAGCATGGAATAGTGTTGTACGACTGTTTAATTAAAACAAAGCACTCTGCAGTAAGATAATAAATCAAAGTATTGAGTGTGATTTCTGCCCGATGTCGGCTGGTTAACGGATTTGCTAAGTTGACTAATATAAATTTGGCTTTGAAGGAAACCCCGATCAATGGCGGCCTTACCGATGAGGGTCCTAAGGTAGCGGAATACCCTGGCCGTTAAATGCGGTCTTGCATGAATGATTTAACGATACAACAGCTGTCTCGATGATTGGCTCAGTGAAATTGGAATAACTGTGCAGATACAGTTTACCTCTAGTTAGACGAGAAGACCCTATGCAGCTTTACTGTTGCTAGTTATTGAATGTGATACTGCGAATTTTAGTGTATAAGGTAGTGTTAGCACAATTGAAACACCTTTGTTTAGTATATCATATTGGTAGACAGAGTCTACGTGAAAGTTTCAAAGTATTGTGAAATCTTTGTTATAATCATTTACCTTCTTAAGAAGGGACAATTGCTAGGAGGCAGTTTATGCGGGGCACAGATCCCATAAAAAGTACCTGGGTGTATCCAAAGTTAATTTAGTAAAGTTGTTATAACCTAGTTATGACAATTAAATATACTAGTTTTGTATATTTTTTATTTAGTTTGTTATTTAAGATAGCTTTAGCTATAACTAATCCAACTATATTTCTATTAAGTTAGAACTAATAATTTTTTTTTAGTAAGATTTTATCTATATGGAAAATAGATGTAAATAAACCATTAAGATAATTATAAAAGATTTATCTAATGTTTTTAATTATATTGTTAGTATACTTAATTTATTATAACTTAAGTTTAAGAAAAACACTAATAATATAATTATGTTTATTACTTGTTAAGTTTAATGGCTTAATCTTGCTTTACTGTTTGACTTACACGTCTATCAGTCGCGTAAGCGGGGCATATGATCACAAGATGCAGTAAGGAAAGGTCTTGGATTTTTGAAAAAGCTACGCTAGGGATAAAATTTGTCCCAAATATTTTATATATACAAAAAGTATATCATTATATTTGTTAATTGGGTTAATTTCAAGAAGAACTTTATAAGTAAACTTGAAGCGAAATTTACTTTAAGTAAATACGTTCAACGACTAACAATCCAACATTTTTATTCTTTTATAAAATAATAGATTTATTTAAAATAATTAGTATTAAATTACTAATGAAATAGACTTAATCCACGATTAAAGATTAAGCTCAGGGCACATAACATAAAAAACCTGAAAAAAAAAGGGGGGAAGAGCAAATTAAAAAAGGTGAATTAAGTAATAATAAGTTTAAAAGATATAATCAAGAAAATAATATACCTGTACTATTAAAAAAAAAAAGTAAACATATAGTTATTAAACCTTTAACGTATATACGTAGTGATACTGGAAAAATGAGACATTTTACTCCTGCGGCTCAAGAGTGATTTAATAGTATTTATGCATATAATCAAAACAGTATTAAATCTTTATCTATTGCTGATAAAAATATTATGTATTTATTAAAAAGTTATTTTAATTCAAAATTAAAACAGGAAATGTTTAATACAAAAAGAAAAAATAAAGAGAAACCTATGCTGCCTAAACTTAGAAGATTATCTGGTAAAAGAGTTTTTATAGGTAGAGGTGACTTAAAACATACGAGTTCGAAAGTAATCATTACTTTTTATGTTTATAATACTGAAAGTATGTTTTTAGCTCGTAAATTAATGCAGTTTAGGTATGGTTTATATTTAATAGCAAAAAAAATTAAATTAAAAAAAACAGAAACTAAAGATAGCGAAGGAAACATAAAAGTTACTTATAATAGATTATTTACTTTCATGGAATACATAAATTTACGTAAACATTACGAATGATATCTTTCGGATATGTTAAATATTATTAATAAACAAAGTTCTAGACTAAAAGCAATAAATAAATATTATAAGATTCTAAAAATGTTAGTCTGAGAAAAATTTTTAACTAATGATCAAATATATTTAATGTTTAAAAATAAAGCTCAAAGGTTTAATCCTAAGAATTTTCCTAGTTTTAACACTCAAATTATAATAGCTAGAAATGAGTATAAAAAAAATTTATCTCTTTATTTTAAGTTATTACAGGCTAATAAATTAAAATTTGATGGTATATTTTTAGTAAAACTTATAGATTTAATTAAACAAATATACAATAAAAATGTAGAATTAAATATTGTTAATTTAAAAAAAATGCATTTGAATAGTGATATATATACACAAGCTGTATCATTAAAATTAAGAAACAGAAATAATAAATTATATAAAGTTTTAAAAGCTTCTTTACGGAAAATAAAATTACCAGTTATAAGAAAAATAGATGAAAAACAAAAAAAAGCCAATAAAGATGGATTTTTGGTTAATAGAATACGTAATCTTACAATTAATAAGATGTTTATACCTAAAACTAAATATATTAAGGATCGTTTACAAAATTTATTATTAAAATTTTACCCTTCATCAGATAATTTAACAATAAATGTGAAAAAAAGATCCTCTAGTATAGACCGTTCTATTTCTTTAGATAATTATGTACTTAAATCCTTAAAACATCTAAACTTAAGAGGTATAAGAGTAGAAGCTAAAGGTAGATTAACCAGACGATTTACTGCTTCTAGATCCGTACTAAAAAGGAAATGAAAAGGAGGTTTAAAAAATGTAGATTCTTCATTTAGAGGTTTATCTACGATAATGCTTAGAGGTATTGTTAAATCAAATACACAATACTCTATGATAAATTCTAAGAATAGAAATGGAGCTTATGGTGTTAAAGGTTGAGTAAGCAGTAAATAATATATTTTTTATATAATATATGTTTTACGTCCAGTATATTATTTTCAAATCTCGCGTTGCTAAACTTGTTATATTTCAAGGATTAAAAAATAAAATTTTTTCAAATCTCGCGTTGCTAAACTTATTATATAAAAGAAAAAAAATGAATAAATAGTCTGAACCATTTTGTGAAAAATGGATAACATTATTGAACAGGCTAATTGCGCCAGGAAGTACAAATTGAGTGCGCAGTTTGGCACCTCGATGTCGGCTTGACTTATCCACATGAATGCAGGAATCATGAAGGGTTCGACTGTTCGTCGATTAATAAGTCACACGAGCTGGGTTAAATACGTCGTGAGACAGTATGGTTTCTATCTTCTAGAGGAAATTAGAATAAAATAAAGATAGCCCCCTCGTACGAAAGGAGCTGGGTATATTAACCTCTGGTTTACCTGTTGTTTATGTGCCCAATATTAATTTAAGTAGATATTTTATTAATATATTTTTGTTATATATATAACTAGAATTTTTTTTAATAAAACCTCTACAGGGATGTTACTTTCACTTAAGTAAATTTATAGCATAGGCACGGCAGGAACGCTATGTTAGTTAAAAATAAGTGCTGAACGCATCTAGGCACGAAAGTTACTTTAAGATATTCTTAAATATACGTAGTTGAACACTACGAGAATTGTAATAAATAAACTAATTGATATAATGTTTATTTTAGGATAAATTGATTATCATGCTTTTATTTAGCACAATTTATATAGGCTTTAGCTGAAAGAATTTAAATGTTTTTAGGTATAAAGTACTAATTTTATATATAACTGATTTATGGTGATATCATTTAAGCAGAATCATACGTTGAAAACAACTACATTCTTGTTACCAAGTCTGGTTAGCATAAAAGTAATGTAGCTGTTTTGTAACCAGCTGAAGCAAGTGCGATACTTGCACTGGACTTTTATAAAAAATAATTTTATTTTTAGGCCCTATAGTCAAGTGGTTAAGACATAATGTTTTCGTCATTATATGCGAGGGTTCGAAACCCTCTGGGGCTATGTTGATTAATATATATAATATATTATTGCGGATTGATGTAATAGTAACATACTTGGCTCATGTCCAATATATAGAGGTGCAAATCCTTTGTCCGCACGTTTAAATATAAAGGTTATAGCTTAATTGGTAAAGCAAGCTGCTCATGACAGCTGAGATGAGTGTTCAAATCACTCTGGCCTTAGCTAATTTTATTATTTTTTACATCCGAGTGCTGGAATTGGTAGACAGGACGAACTTAAGCTTCGTTGATATAATATCGTAGAGGTTCAAGTCCTCTTTCGGATATAAATAATGTTAACCCTACTATTTTTTTATGAATGCTTAATGGTCAATTAGTATTGGTTATATTATATTTTAGAGGAAATTGCCTCTTTTTATAAAATATAATTATAACAATCTGAATAATTTAATGTATATTTTTATATATTTATCATCTATTTTTAGTTTGTTTATTACTTTTGTATTTTTCATTTATTGAAAATATAAACGATGATAAAAAAGTTAAGATAATAATAAGGGGACATAGTTTAACTGGTAAAACTACGATTTTGCATATCGTTATTTCAGGATCGAGTCCTGATGTCTCCAAGGGGTATATGACCCCTTTTTTTTAGAGGAATTTTGCCTCTTTTTTATTTTTATAAAAGTTTTATAAAGAAAAAAAAAATTATTAAAAAAATAATATATACTAAATAATATTTAGTTTATAAGCTCGAGAAGCTCAATTGGTTGAGCGGGGTCTTGAAGCGACCTAGGCTGTAAGTTCAAATCTTATCTCGAGCAATTCTTTTTATCTAATATTAATATTACTTTATATGTTTTTTCATACTGAATGGTTTAAATTAGTATTTTTAATACTATAAGATATTAAAAATAAAGTATTATTTGTGTCTTTAATACAAGATATAATTGTATGTACTGTTGTAAAAAAAAAGTACTAAAATTTATTATATATTAAAAATATAAAAAGGTAATGATGGAATTGGTAGACATGAATAGCTTAGGACTATTTGATTTTTAAATTTTATCCGTTCAAGTCGGATTTACCTTATCTTATAAGTATTAATATATTTTAAATGTTTATATGTTGTAGACTAACCGGTAGGTCATAAATTTTTGGTATTTACCATTGGGTGTTCGAATCACTCCAACATAATTTATATAATATATACATAGTATATTATATATATGTTTTATGGTGAATATAGTTCAATGGTAGAGCGGCTGTATGTGGCACAGTAGATTCCCTGTTCAACTCAGGGTATTCACCCTCTATATAATTTAAATTAAGGTTTAAATAAAAGCCAGGGTAGTTTAATTGGTTAGAACATTAATTTCATGCATTAAGAATGAGAATTCAAATTTCTCCTCCGGCTATCTAAATATAATTTTTATCTTATATGATTACTATATACAAGATTATTTATAATGTTAGGATTACTAGTATATACTAAGAGAAGTTAGCTTAATAGGTAAAGCTTATTTAACTTAAAAATTATATAAAAGTTCAATTCTTTTACTTCTTTAATGTTAGTTTATTCAATATTATTTTTATTATTATCAAATGCCGTTACTTTAAGACGAGATAAGTCCATACTTTTTAGTAGGGTTGCAACAATTGTACTTATTTATTGTTCATCACTTGCTATTCAGAGTTTAATAATACAAAATTCGTTTAAAGGAATCGGTTTATTTGGTGGTTTATTTCATACAACTTCTATAACACAAATTTTTCAAATATTTATTTTTTTAATTAGCGCAGTAATATTACAACTAACTGCATTTTATCCTAGAAGAGTTTGGCTAGAAGAGTATTCATCCTTAAATAAATTAATGTTCTATAAATTGTTATATTATAGAACTAAAATAGTAAATAAGATGGGTGAACAATTTAAAATAATAGAATACCCTTTAATATTATTATTTATAATTACCGGTGCCACTTTTTTAGTATCTACTAGTGATTTAGTTTCTATTTTCATTAGCATTGAACTACAAAGTTATGGTTTATATTTACTTAGTACATTATATAGAAATTCTGAGTTAGCTACTTCAGGTGGTCTTACTTATTTTTTACTAGGAGGTTTAAGTTCATGTTTTATATTATTGGGTACAGGTTTATTATATGCAAATTCTGGTACAACTAATTTAGACGGTATGTACGTAATCACTAGTTTAAGTGATCTAGCAAACGATATTACTAATAATGTTTTATATTGATATAAATCGTATTATATAAATTTTTCTTTATTAATATTAAGTGTAGGATTCTTATTCAAAGTAAGCGCAGCACCTTTTCATTTCTGATCTCCAGATGTATACGATGCTATACCTACTATCGTTACAACATTTGTAGCTATAGTAGCTAAAATATCTATATTTATATTCTTATTAGAATTGGTGCATTATACAAGTAATTCATTATTTAACTTCCAGTTTAGTTGAACAAGCAGTTTATTAGTTAGTTCACTGCTTTCTTTAATTATAGGTACAGTTGTAGGTTTAACACAATTTAGAATAAAAAGATTGTTTGCTTATAGTACTATCTCACATGTAGGATTTATATTATTAGCATTAAGTATAAATAATATAGAGTCGATACAAGCTTTTATATTTTATTTAATGCAATATTCTATAAGCAATTTAAATGCATTTATTATACTGATAAGTATTGGGTTTTCTCTGTATTTTTATATAAATGATAATAAGGACTATAAAGAATTACCTGATAAGAATAATTCTCCAATACAGTTAATAAGTCAACTGAAAGGTTATTTTTATATAAATCCGGTATTAGCCTTAAGTTTATCTGTAACAATATTTTCTTTTGTAGGTATCCCACCACTTATAGGATTTTTTGCCAAACAGATGGTACTAAGTGCTGCTTTAGATAGTGGTTATGTTTTCCTTGCTTTAGTTGCTATATTAACGAGTGTTATTAGTGCAGTTTATTATTTAAATATAATTAGACAAGTATTTTTTGATAAATCTGAATACACAATAAATCCAGAACTGGAAAATATTAACTTACATGGAAATATTCTTAAGAATAATATTTTTGTAGAAAAGCTAACATTTAAAACAAAGAATATTATATTATCTAGTTCTTTAACTATTACTATTTCCATACTTACTTTAATAATACTTTTATTTATATTTATACCTAATGAATGATTAAGCATGGCTAACATATTAGCATTAATATTATTTAATTCTTAAATGTCCAGTACTACTTTTTTCTTTGTATTTATACCTATATTGGCTATAATATTATTAGCGGTTAATTTAATTTTCGCTCCACACAATCCTTACCAAGAAAAAAATAGTGCATTTGAATGTGGTTTTCATTCTTTTTTAGGTCAAAATCGTACACAATTCAGTGTTTCTTTTTTTATATTTGCACTTTTATTTCTATTATTTGATTTAGAAATACTTTTAGTATATCCATATGTAGTAAGTGCTTATACAAATGGTATATATGGTTTAGTTATCATGTTAATTTTTTTTTTAGCTTTAACATTAGGGTTTGCTTTTGAATTAGGTAAAAACGCTTTAAAAATAGACAGTAGACAAATGATTAGCTTATATAATAAAAAACCTAAGTGGGGTTTAAGTCTGGTTAAATCTGGAGTAGACAGTGGTATATTTTCAATTGATTTACTTAAATTATTTAATGATCTAGAACATGTTTATAATATGCGTAGTTTAGTTAGATTATGAGTAGAATATGTTATAAATAAAAGTGCAAATATTCAAACAATAACTTTTAATACTGATTCATTCACTTTAAAAGCTTTAAAAGATATTTTTATAACTATAATTCATAAAAATAATTTTGTACATACACCGCATGTATTTAATACAGGATTATCCCTGATTAATTATATAAATTATTGTATAAGTCATATTCATCTAGTAGTACCTTTTAATATTTCCAATTATAGCTATATTAGGTTCATACTTTCAGGGTTTTTCGGATATATTAGTAAATTTATTTAATTTGAGTAAAAAGTATTGATGTTATTTTTTAGATAAAATTATAGACTATTTCAATAATATATTACATAAAATAATCTTTACATTAAATATTTTAATCCAAGAGTTTAAGAGAAGACTGATTAATTTTGAAGATACAACCCTTAAGGCTTCAGAATATCAGGAAATCTTAGATGAGTTTCCATTATTTGACGGACCTGGTTGTCAATTAAAACTTGCCGCTTTATATTTGAATTGAGATAGGGAATACGACGCTATTGATAGATTATTATCTACAATACGTGAATTGGAATGTATTATTTTAACTCATTTTAATTCTAACCATGTGGTATTGCCTGATTATAAGTTAGCGTATGATTATAGTGACAGTGATGATTCTGATTAAAGTTATAGTGTGGATAAACCTTAATTTATCAATATATAATTTAATTATACAGCATAATTTATAAGAAAATTAGAAAAAATTTTTATATAGCTTATTTTTAATATGTGCTTAAAGTTAACAAAGTAGCTCTTAAATATAAATAAAAAAAGGTTTATCCTATTAAATGTTGTTTATAAGCGTACGAAAATATACTGTATATATTTTTATATTGCAGTATAAGCTGTTTACAGGTTTCTATATGTTTAGTTATAGAAAAAATAAGAAAAACTTATATGTTAAATATATTATATTTGAGTCTCCTTAATAGTTGTGATGCTCCTAGTCCTTGGGGTTTATATTTTCAAGATAGTGCTACACCACAAATGGAAGGATTAGTGGAATTACACGATAATATAATGTTTTATTTGGTAATTATTTTATTTAGTGTAGGTTGAATAATGATATCTATAGTTAGAAACTATAATAATGTTAAATCACCTATATCTCATAAATATTTAAATCATGGTACATTAATAGAATTAATATGAACAATTACACCTGCTTTAATATTAATATTGATAGCTTTCCCTTCTTTTAAATTATTATATTTAATGGATGAAGTTAGTGATCCAGCTATGTCTGTATTAGCAGAGGGTCACCAATGATACTGAAGTTATCAATACCCTGATTTTTTAAACGCAGATGAAGAATTTATAGAATTTGATTCTTATTTAGTACCAGAATCTGATTTAGAAGATGGAGCTTTAAGAATGCTAGAAGTAGATAACAGAGTTATACTTCCGGAATTAACACACGTTAGATTTATTGTTACAGCGGCAGATGTTATTCATTCTTTTGCTTGTCCTGCTTTAGGTATTAAGTGTGATGCTTATCCAGGTAGATTAAATCAAGTTTCTGTTCTTATTAATAGAGAAGGAACTTTTTATGGACAATGTTCAGAAATATGTGGTATTTTACACAGTTCAATGCCTATAGTTATTGAATCAGTAAGTATTGAAAAGTTTTTATCGTGATTAGAAGAGCAATAATATTAATAATAAATATATTTATTATATTTATTTTAATAACAAGTTTTAGATATTAATTGAGGGTTTATATCTAGTTTACATAATAATAATATGCTACCTATTCTATTCATTGTATTAATTTTACATCGTAAATTTAATGTTTATTATTTTTCACTTATATAAAAATAATTAAAAATAATTTATATTATTATACTGAAAAAATAATAGGTTTAATATAATAATAATGAAAAAAAAATATACAAGCAAATTGATAAAATGTGGATTTATATTATACGGTTATCAGTATATATAAGGGTTCGTTTAGTTATTACTTTTGTGTAATTTTTAAGGAGTATTTATAATACGTTATCCAAATATAACGTTATTTTAAATGTATATCAGTAGTACGTAATAAGGGGTAATTAATTACACATTAACTTTTTTCAAATCTCGCGTTACTAAATTTATTACAAAAAAAAAAATGAATAGCCTGAACCATTTTGTGAAAAATGGATAACATTGTTGAGTAAAATTTTTATTTAACTCCGGATAATTATTATCCCAAATATTTTTTGTAGTCAGCTATATTAGGAAATATTAATAAATGTTTTATTAAAGTAATCTTGACTATTACGTTAATTTAGATTTTCAGGGGTTACATGTATATCAGTCCAGTAATTTACGTTAAGGGAAATAGGGATATGTTTAATTTAAACAATGATTGGTTTAAGATGAGTATAGATTATATACATATTGTCGTATATAAATTAGTTGATTAAATATTTCTTTTTTGTATGATCCATTTATATAATTATGAAAAAAAAAATAATTTAATGAATTTATCCTTAATACTTTTTTTAATAGGAATTTTAGGTTTCGTTCTAAATAGAAAAAATATAATATTAATGCTTATTTCAATAGAAATAATGCTATTAGCTATTACATTCTTAATATTGATAAGTTCACTTAGCTTTGATGATATATTAGGCCAAACATATGCTATTTATATAATAGCAATAGCAGGTGCAGAATCAGCTATTGGTTTAGGTATTTTAGTTGCATTCTATAGATTAAGAGGAAGTATCGCAATAGAATATAAATAATGTATTTAGCTATAATTACTTTACCATTATTAGGATCAATAGTATCCGGCTTTTTTGGTAGAAAAGTCGGTGTTAGCGGAGCACAAATAATTACATGTACAAGTATAATTGTAACAACTTTATTAGCAATAGTTGCTTTTTTTGAAGTAGGTTTAAATAACATACCAGTATCGATAAACCTGTTTAGATGAATAGATAGTGAATCTCTTAACGTACTATGAGGTTTTCATTTTGATAGTTTAACAGTGTCTATGTTGATACCTGTTTTAATAGTTAGTTCTTTAGTTCATATATACTCTATAGGATATATGAGTCATGATCCGCATAATCAAAGATTTTTCAGCTATTTAAGTCTATTCACCTTTATGATGATTATACTTGTTACAGCTAATAATTTCTTATTGATGTTTGTTGGTTGAGAGGGTGTAGGTATTTGTTCTTATCTTTTAGTAAGTTTCTGATTTACTAGAATAGCTGCAAATCAAAGTTCTATGTCTGCTTTCTTAACTAACAGAGTAGGTGATTGTTTTTTAACTATAGGTATGTTTGCTATACTATGATCATTTGGTAACATAGATTATAGTACAGTATTCTCATTGGCACCTTTTGTTAATGAAAACATAGTTACAATTATTGGTATATGTTTATTAATAGGAGCTATGGCTAAAAGTTCTCAAGTTGGGTTACACGTATGGTTACCTATGGCAATGGAGGGTCCTACACCTGTAAGTGCTTTAATACACGCGGCTACTATGGTTACTGCCGGTGTATACTTACTAATGCGTACAAGTCCTTTAATAGAATATAGTTCTACGGTATTAATCTTATGTTTATGATTAGGTGCAATAACTACTGTTTTTAGTTCTCTTATAGGTTTATTCCAACAAGATATAAAAAAAGTTATTGCGTACTCTACTATGAGTCAATTAGGAATGATGGTTATAGCTGTTGGATTATCTTCATATAACATAGCTTTATTTCATTTAGTTAATCATGCTTTTTATAAAGGGTTATTATTCTTAGGTGCAGGTGCGGTAATCCATGCAGTAGCTGATAATCAAGATTTTAGAAAATATGGAGGTTTAAGACCATTTTTACCTTTAACTTATTCTGTAATGTTAATAGCAAGTCTTAGTTTAGTAGCTTTCCCTTTTATGACAGGATTCTATAGTAAAGATTTTATCTTAGAATCCGCATATGGACAATTCTATTTTAGTGGTACAGTTGTATATTTTATTGCTACTATAGGTGCTATGTTTACTACTCTGTACTCGGTTAAAGTTTTATATTTAACTTTTTTAACTAATCCTAATGGACCTCTTGTTAACTATAAAAATGCTCATGAAGGTGATATATTTATGAGTTTACCTTTAATTATATTAGCTATATTCTCTATATTCTTTGGTTATATAACTAAAGATATATTTATAGGATTAGGTTCTGCTTTTTTCTCTGATAATAGTTTATTTATTCATCCTACACATGAAATAATGTTAGATACTGAGTTTGCTGTACCTACTTTATTTAAATTATTACCTTTAATATTTACTGTATCTCTTAGTTTTATAGCTATAATATTTTCAGAGTTTTTACCTAAAGTTATTCTTCATTTTAAATTTTCTAGATTAGGTTATAATATATTCGGATTCTTTAATCAACGTTTCTTAATTGAATTGTTTTATAATAAGTATATAACAGGACTTGTTTTAAAATTAGGAGGTCAAACAACTAAAGTTATAGATAAAGGTAGTGTGGAATTATTAGGACCTTTTGGGTTAGAAAAAGGTTTAATTCTTTTAAGTAGAAATATAGCCAGTTTAGATACAGGTGTTATTACAAGTTATGCTTTATATATATTAATAGGTCTTATTTTCTATATATTAATTCCTTATATATCATTATTTGACAATAGTTTACTTTTATTGATATTACTTTCCTTATTTAGCGTAGTATATAATTATAATTATAAAAATAATTTTTATAATAATGTTAGAACTCCAGCTACTTTAAATTCGTAGTTTCCAATAATAAGTATACTACCTGAAGTATTTGGTAATTATAAGGATTAGGTTATTACTTGTATTGATTCATTAATATAATCATAACAACAAATTTAAATTAAATTATAAATTTATGATACTAAATTATTTGGAAGATATTATAACATCTTTATACCCTACATATATACGTGTAGGAAATGGTATGCGTTTACAATGAATAGCAAAACTTTATGAATTAAATTGTCTTATACACCATATAGCTAATGTACCCTAAGAAGTAGGGGAACTAGGCGAATATTCCTTTATTGATTGACGCCCTTAAAAATAAAATTTTAAGGTTGTCAATCTTATTTTAATAATAAAAATTATATTTATAACTTAATTGTACTTTTCTTTTTCAAGGTTATTTAGTAATGTGTGTAATGTACACCTAGATAAATAATATAATAGTTGCTTAACTAATTTATAGTTTAATTTAACTACTAGAGTACTTTTTTTTTACCTTTATAACATCTAGAATAAAAAAAGAAAACAATATTTTAATTTAACCATGAGAATTTTCAAGAGTCATCCTTTATTAAAATTGGTTAATTCATATATGATTGATTCACCACAACCATCTAATATAAGTTATTTGTGAAATTTTGGTTCTTTATTGGCTGTTTGTTTAGTTATACAAATAATTACAGGTGTAACTTTAGCTATGCATTATAATCCTAGCGTATTAGAAGCTTTTAATTCAGTAGAACATATTATGCGTGATGTTAATAATGGATGATTAATACGTTATTTACATAGTAACACAGCTTCAGCTTTCTTCTTTTTAGTTTATTTACATATGGGTAGAGGTTTATATTATGGATCATACAGAGCACCTAGAACATTAGTTTGAGTTTTAGGCGTAGTTATATTTTTATTAATGATAGTTACAGCTTTCTTGGGTTATGTTTTACCATATGGTCAAATGAGCCTATGAGGTGCAACAGTTATTACTAACCTTATGAGTGCTATACCTTGAATAGGACAAGATATAGTTGAATTTTTATGAGGAGGATTTAGTGTTAATAATGCTACTTTAAATAGATTTTTTGCTTTACATTTTGTATTACCTTTTGTATTAGCTGCTTTTGCATTAATGCACTTAATAGCACTTCACGATAGTGCTGGTTCAGGAAATCCTTTAGGTGTTTCCGGTAATTATGATAGATTACCTTTTGCTCCTTATTTCTTATTTAAAGATTTAATTACTATATTCTTATTTATAATAGTATTAAGTATATTAGTGTTCTTTATGCCTAATGCATTAGGAGATAGTGAAAACTATGTTATGGCTAACCCTATGCAAACTCCTCCTGCTATAGTTCCTGAATGATACTTATTACCTTTTTATGCTATATTAAGATCTATACCTAATAAATTATTAGGTGTTATAGCTATGCTTAGTGCTATTTTAGCTTTATTAGTTATGCCATTTACTGATTTAAGCAGAAGTAGAGGTATCCAATTTAGACCTTTAAGTAAAATAGCTTTTTATATATTTGTGGCTAATTTTTTAGTATTAATGGTTTTAGGAGCTAAACATGTTGAATCTCCATTTATAGAATTTGGACAAATAAGTACTGTAATATATTTCGCTCATTTTTTAATTATAGTTCCTTTAGTAAGTATAATAGAAAATAGTTTAATGGATTTACGTCATTAATTCAAATATTAAATAACTTAGATTTTTAATGTCTATCTCCACAAAGTTTATATAAAGCGGTATGTGTTTTATTGAGAGCGTGTATTAAATATTATTGCTTATATTTTTAGTCCAACACAATACAATACTAAAGTATTTAACAATATATGTTTTATGCCTCATGTTGTCTATTGTTATGATTGTATTTATAATAAATTATTTTGATTTATCTTTAGAAATCAAAATAATTTATTATTTTAGCTTGTATACGTATGTTGTTATGTTATAAATATAATATATGTAATTATTTATATAAGCTGATAATTCGACTAAATAAAATTTATATTTCTTTTATACTATTAATTAATATTAGTGTAAGCCCTGTTAAAAAAAAAAAAATGAAAACTTTTAAATATATATATACCACCTATTGCTAGTAATAAATTGTATTACGTTACGAATAGTGTTGTGGGGTCATGGATTGTCTGATCCTGTTTCCCCTACCGAGCCCGCTCAGGTTTTACTTAATAGAAACTTAAAAGGTGAGCAACCTAATGATATAGAAAGCAATTGGTCCAAGATGACGTTATTAAAATCCAACATATCTTTATGAACCGAGCGTTGATTCTTATCTTCAAATGCGAAAGATATAGGAACATTATATCTAATATTTGCTTTATTCTCTGGATTATTAGGTACTGCTTTTTCTGTTTTAATTAGATTAGAATTAAGTGGGCCTGGTGTTCAATACATCGCGGATAATCAACTATATAATAGTATCATTACTGCTCATGCTATATTAATGATATTCTTTATGGTTATGCCTGCGTTAATAGGTGGTTTTGGTAATTTTTTATTACCTTTATTAGTTGGTGGTCCTGATATGGCCTTTCCTAGACTTAATAACATAAGTTTCTGATTATTACCACCTGCTTTACTATTATTTTTATTTGCTAGTGGTATAGAAAATGGAGTAGGTACAGGATGAACTGTTTACCCTCCATTAAGTGGAATACAGAGTCATAGTGGACCAAGTGTAGATTTAGCTATATTTGGTCTACATTTATCTGGTATAAGTAGTTTATTAGGTGCAATAAACTTTATAACTACTATACTAAATATGAGAAGTCCCGGTATAAGATTACATAAACTAGCTTTATTCGGTTGAGCTGTCGTAGTTACAGCAGTATTATTATTACTATCATTACCTGTGTTAGCAGGTGCAATAACAATGTTATTAACTGATAGAAATTTTAATACATCATTCTTTGAAGCAGCAGGTGGTGGTGATCCTATACTTTACCAACACCTTTTCTGATTCTTCGGGCATCCGGAGGTCTATATATTAATTATACCCGGTTTTGGAATAATAAGTACTACAATATCCGCTAACTCTAACAAAAGTGTGTTTGGTTACTTAGGGATGGTTTATGCCATGATGTCTATTGGTGTATTAGGTTTTGTTGTTTGAAGTCATCACATGTATACTGTCGGTTTAGACGTGGATACAAGAGCTTACTTCACAGCCGCTACATTAATTATAGCTGTTCCAACAGGTATTAAAATATTCTCTTGATTAGCTACATGTTATGGGGGATCTTTACAATTAACACCTTCAATGTTATTTGCTTTAGGTTTCGTTTTCATGTTTACAATTGGAGGATTAAGTGGAGTTGTTTTAGCTAACGCTTCTCTTGATATTGCTTTCCACGATACTTACTACGTAGTTGCTCATTTCCATTACGTTTTAAGTATGGGTGCGGTATTTGCTTTATTTAGTGCGTGATACTTCTGAATACCAAAAATATTAGGATTAGATTATAACAGAATGTTAGGTAAAGTTCACTTCTGATTACTATTTATCGGAGTTAATGTTACATTCTTCCCTCAACATTTTTTAGGTTTACAAGGAATGCCTAGAAGAATTAGTGATTATCCTGATGCATTTGCAGGATGAAATTTAATAAGTAGTTTTGGTAGTATTATTAGTGTGGTAGCTACATGATTATTCTTATATATAGTTTATGTTCAGTTAGTTGAAGGTAAAGCTACTAGCAGATATCCTTGATTAACTCCACAATTCTATAGTGATAGTTTACAAACACTATTAAATAGAAGTTATAATTCTCTTGAATGAGCATTAACTAGTCCACCTAAACCTCATGCATTTGTTAGTTTACCTTTACAAAGTGTTATTTTTAGTGGAGTTAGTTATTCTTTTTTACTAAAATAAAAAAGAAGAAATAATTTAATAAAATTTTCTTGTTTAATTTTTAAGGGTTATTAGTTATCGGATATATAACAAAAAATTAGGATACATCTAAAGAATAATACCCATTAGCTTAATGGTAGAGCGAGATATTCCTAACATTTAGATCTAAGTTCGAATCTTAGATGGGTAGCAATCTTGATGTATTTAAAGTATATAACTGTTACAATTATACTTATTTAGTTTATTTTTCAATGTATATTAAGAAGCATTAAGATCAAGGTTTAATTACAAATATACATATTATTATTATAATTTTGTTTTATTTGTGATTATAATAATCATAAGTATATTTATTTATGATTGTATTTAATAAATGTAACAATTGTGACATTTATAACGTTATAATCGAAAATTTTGTTAGCTCCCGTACATGTATAGGGTTCTTTGAGGGGTTTAATTGTTGTTTGGACTATCTCACTGGTGTTTGTATGTGACTCGCTGGACTTTAGATTTAATCTAGGGATAAGGATAATAGGACTTAATAAAAGAAGTATTTTATAGATATACGTTAGCATTTTTATTTAAGAGATGTACAACTTGACCGCTTAAAAAGTACCGTGGAATAACTGCGTTAATGTTATGAACAAGATAAACAAAAACATGAAATTCATTCTACAAACAACAAAAAAAACGCTTAATATTTTACTAGTTAATTTTACTTTGGCTAAATTTGCTGGTGCATTAGTTACCATTACAATGGTAGCATTAATTAAATACATGATTTCAGGAAATTTTCACATAGAATATTGTGAATTCTGAAATAATGTCGCTATAGGATTATTAGGTTGAACTATAAATACAGCAGTTATTGGCTGATTATCGGAGTATTTGGGGTTAAAAGGTATTAACTTTAATTTAAATCAATTTCTTTATGGTTATGATACGATTGGTTCTGGACAGAGTTCTTCACCAAAAGATTTAAAGCCTAAATTATTTAACGCTATGGAATCTGAAGATGGGCACGAATCAAGCCAGCATAAAGATAAAGGAAAGGGTATAGATAAAGTTAATACAGGGGGTAATGATGTTAATGATAATGATACTAAACCTCTGGATAAAGGAAAGGGTGTAGATAGAAGAGTGCATCCTATAGAACTTGCACCTGGTCATTGTACAGAACCACCTTTTGTTACATGATCTAGAGTTTTCCCTGGTGTTGATCCGGCATCGGTATTCTTTCCTAAAACAATTAATCCAGGTCCTGGATTTAATGTACCTGGTGGTGAAGTACCTATTCGTGATGATATATGTAAACATATTGATTATAACTCTCATATTCTAAGTCAGTTTAAGAAAATGGATTTAAAGACTGCCATAGAACAAAGAGATAATTATTTGAAATACATACAAGTCATTAATCAAAAAACATCATATGCACAAGAAACATTATCAAAAGTGCCTGAAATACCCACAAGCGATTATGAACATAGATTAAAGAATACGATTTTAAGAGATTTGCAGGATTTAAATATGCAAAAAGTTAGAGCAGAAGCTAAAGCGACTCTTCTTAATTCTAGAATTGAATTTATACAAATTAATAGAAAACCAGGTGATTAATATTAATTTTATCGTTTATGTTTATATTTAAATAAAGGGTATTTGGTTTATAAAGATATGTTGGATTTTAATAACGTCATCTTGGACCAATTGCTTTCTATATCATTAGGTTGCTCACCTTTTAAGTTTCTATTAAGTAAAACCTGAGCGGGCTCGGTAGGGGAAACAGGATCAGACAATCCATGACCCCACAACACTATTCGTAACGTAATACAATTTATTACTAGCAATAGGTGGTATATATATTATATATAAAGTAAGAAGAGTACTTTATATAAACATATATGTACTAGGGATATGTTGTAGATGGTTCTACGTTTTGATTGCAGATCTTAAATAAGGGGTTCGATTCCTCCATAACCCTATATAAAAATTAAAAATTTCTATTCTAATAATTCCTAATTATTATAGATGAATTAATAACAATAAATGTTTTCAATATTTTTATTAAAAATAAAAATGTTTAACAAATAAAAATTATAAAGGTTTCCTTTGTACGATATTTAATTTAAATAAATAAATGATACAAGCAGCTAAAATAATTGGAACAGGATTAGCTACTACAGGTTTAATAGGTGCAGGTGTGGGTATTGGTGTAGTTTTTGGTGCATTAATCTTAGGTGTAGCTAGAAACCCTTCATTAAGAGGTCAATTATTTTCATACGCTATCTTAGGTTTCGCTTTTGCTGAAGCTACAGGTTTATTTGCTTTAATGATGGCTTTCTTATTATTATATGTTGCCTAATTTATATAAATTATTCAATCTTATGGAAAAAAAAGGAATTCTTCAGTCTTATGCAGAAAACCTTAAATAAAAAATATGAATACTAAAAAAGGTAATTTAATCCTATATTCATAATAATAAAACTCTCATTAGCTCAATGGTAGAGCAGGATACTTCTAATATTTAGATCTAAGTTCGAATCTTAGATGAGAATATGTCTTAATAAAAAAAAAAAGAAGAATAAACATCTTCCATTAAATTTATTACACTTATAACTTAACAATATATATAATAATAAATAACTTATAGTAGAATATTTATATTGTTTACTATTCAAAAGTTAAATTTAACCTAATATAAAAACAAAAGAATAAATAATATTTATTCTTTTTTCACTAAATTTAGAAAAAAAAACATTATGTTATATATACCCACTTTAATATCTGTTCTAGAAGTTTTATTAGTAACTGTCCCTGTTTTATTAACTGTAGCTTATGTAACTGTAGCCGAAAGAAAAACAATGGCTAGTATGCAAAGAAGATTAGGGCCTAATATAGTAGGATATTATGGTCTTTTACAAGCATTTGCCGATGCTTTAAAACTTCTTTTAAAAGAATATGTTTCACCTACACAAGCTAATTTAGGTTTATTTTTCCTTGGTCCTATTATAACTTTAATATTTTCATTATTAGGTTATTTAGTTGTACCATATGGACCAGGTTTAGCTTTAAATGATTTAAACTTAGGTATACTATACATGTTAGCAGTTTCTTCTTTATCAACATATGGTATATTATTAGCAGGTTGAAGTGCTAATAGTAAGTATGCTTTTTTAGGTTCACTTAGAAGTACGGCTCAATTAATAAGTTATGAATTAATATTAAGTTCTGCTATATTACTTGTTGTAATGTTAACAGGAAGTTTAAATCTTACTGTTAATATAGAAGCTCAAAGAGCTATATGATTCATAGTACCTTTATTCCCTGTATTTATTATATTTTTTATAGGATCTGTAGCGGAAACTAATAGAGCTCCTTTTGATTTAGCGGAGGCAGAATCAGAGCTTGTTAGTGGGTTTATGACAGAGCACGCGGCTGTTATATTCGTTTTCTTCTTCTTAGCTGAATATGCTAGTATTGTTTTAATATGTATATTAACTAGTATATTATTTTTAGGTGGTTATTTATATGATTATCTACCTTCTTTATACTTTTTAATGGAATATATTAACTTTGATTATTATATTAATAATTTAGATAAAGAAAGTATATTTTCAGATCCTATAATAGAAGGATTAATATATGGTTTAACATTAGGTGTAAAATCTTGTATTATGATATTTGTATTTATATGAGCAAGAGCATCTTTCCCTAGAATTCGTTTTGACCAATTGATGTCCTTCTGTTGAACTGTCTTATTACCAATAGTTATTGCGTTTATAATTTTAGTGCCTTGTATATTATATAGTTTTGAAATAATACCTAGTAATATTTCTTTATTATAATTTAGACTAAAAAAATGCATAATTTTAGTTACACAGTGTATCCAACATTTATATTATCTTATTATTTATAACAAATATATTCGCCTAATTTTAGATTCATAGAATTAACAATTCATATAAAAATAATATCAATTGATATTATTTTTATATAGTAATGTATTTTATGTTTACTAAACGTAAATTTATTCTTACAAAAATAAATTTAGGATTTACTTTACAGTTGTGTATGGTATTAGTAAAGGTTAAATTTGTTGTTTAACCCTGAGGGAAATTAGTTTTTTATTTTATTTTTTGTCATGTTACTTACTCTTTTACTATTAACACCTATGATAGGTATATTTACCATATCTACAGGTATGTCTTATGAGTTATCATTTTTGGATATTAAACGTATAAAAACAATAGCTTTAAGTACGTCTATAATTAATCTGTTTATCTCTTTAATTGTTTTTATATTATTTGATTTTAGTAGCAATCAATTTCAATTTGTTCAAGAATATCATGAAATTAGCTCTTTTGATTTTTATTTAGGTTTAGATGGATTATCTATATATTTTGTTCTGTTGACAACTATAATAACACCTATTGCATTATTAAGTAATTGAAATTCTATTAGGGAAAATGTAAGATCATATGTAATAATAATATTATTATTAGAAACATTACTATTAGCAGTTTTTTTAGTCCTAGATATATTATTGTTTTATATTTTTTTCGAAAGTATATTGCCTCCGTTATTTTTATTAATAGGTCTGTTTGGATCTAGTAACAAAGTAAGAGCCAGTTTTTATCTATTTTTATACACATTATTTGGTTCATTATTCTTATTATTATCAATATTAGCTATGTCTTCTATAATGGGAACAACCGATTTTGATGCTTTATATAAGACTAATTTTAATTATTCTACACAATTATTTTTATTTTATGGAATATTTATAGCATTTGCTGTAAAAACACCTACTATATTTTTAAATACCTGGTTATTAAAAGCCCACGTTGAATCTCCTTTAGGTGGTAGTATTATATTAGCTGCTATAGTTTTAAAATTAAGCTTATATGGTATATTTAGACTAATATTACCTTTATTACCTAAAGCTTCATTAGATTATACATATATTATATACTTAATCGGTGTTATAACTATTATATATGCGAGTTTTAGTACTTTAAGAACAATAGATGTAAAAGAACTTATTGCTTATAGTTCTGTATCACACGCTGCAGTTTATCTTATAGGTGTGTTTAGTAATACTATTCAAGGAATAGAAGGTGGTATAGCTTTAGGTTTAGCCCACGGGTTTGTTTCAAGTGGTTTATTTATTTGTGCCGGAGGTGTATTATATGATAGATCTGGTACTAGATTAATTAGTTATTATAGAGGTATTGCTCAAGTAATGCCTTTATTTTCGATTTTATTTTTTATATTATCTTTAGGTAATTGTGGAGTACCTCTTACTTTAAACTTTGTAGGTGAATTTATGTCTCTTTACGGTGTATTTGAAAGATTACCTTTATTAGGTGTTTTTGCTAGTTCATCTATAGTTTTCTCCGCTGCATATACTATATATATGTTCAATAGAATAGCTTTTGGAGGATCCTTTAGTAAATTTTTTGAAGCCAATATAAGTGATGTAAATAAACGTGAGTTCTTTATTTTATTTACACTAGTAATATTTACTGTAATATTAGGTATATACCCGGCTCCAATTTTAGATGGTTTACACTATTCAGTTTCATCATTAATATATAATAACTAAATTTAACGGTCTAAATACATTGTTATTAGATCCCTACTTAAATTATATATCTTATTTTTGTATTCTTCGTATAATAAAAGTATACTCTTAATTAAAATACTGTAAAGTTTTTATTCTTTTAATAAATAATAATGTAAAAATAATTATAACATTGAAACTATATAATAAAAAAAAAATGCCACAATTAGTTCCGTTTTATTTTATAAATCAAGTAACTTTTGCTTTTATACTACTTGTAATAATGATATACGTATTTTCAAAATATATTTTACCTAGATTTGTTCGTTTATTTATTTCTCGAATATTTATAAGCAAATTATAATAATCAATATTATTTTTTTATTCGTTAAGAATAAAAGAGTTTTAGGACATATTTCAATAAAAATTAAACCTAAAAAAAAAAAATGTCTAATTTTTTATATACAGCTATACCAAGCCCTTTAGATCAATTCGAAATTAGAAATTTATTAAGTTTAGATGCCCCTATACTAGCTAACTTACATATATCATTAACTAACATAGGATTATATCTAACTATAGGTGCAATTTTAGTCTTAACATTAAATGTATTAGCAACTAATTACAATAAAGTTGTAAGTAATAATTGATCAATAAGTCAAGAAACAATATATGCTACTATACATAGTATAGTAACAAACCAAATAAATCCTACAAAAGGACAAATATACTTTCCATTTATATATACTTTATTTATATTCATTTTAGTTAATAATTTAATAGGTATGGTTCCATATAGTTTTGCATCAACAAGTCATTTTATTTTTACATTTGCTCTTAGTTTTACTGTAGTCTTAGGTGCAACTATATTAGGATTCCAGAAGCATGGTTTAGAATTTTTTTCTTTATTAGTGCCTGCTGGTTGTCCATTAGCCTTATTACCTTTATTAGTGTTAATAGAATTTATATCATACTTATCTAGAAATGTATCTTTAGGTCTTAGATTAGGTGCTAATATACTAAGTGGTCATATGTTATTAAATATCTTAGCCGGTTTTACTTATAATATTATGACTTCAGGGTTTATTTTTTTCTTTTTAGGATTAGTACCTTTAGCATTTATAATAGCATTCTCTGGATTAGAATTAGGTATTGCTTTTATACAAGCCCAAGTGTTTGTAGTTTTAACAAGTAGTTATATTAAAGATGCTTTAGATTTACATTAAATTAGAAAATTTAAATTATATTTCTGTGTTTAAAGCCTGTTTATTGCCTTAAAAATAAATAGCTAGGCTTGCAAAATATAAGCATAAACGTAAAAATGTAAATAAAAATGTTTTAAATATATTTATTGTATTCAGATTACTTATTTAGTTTATAGAAAGTTTTAAAAATAAAAATATTTAGGCTAAACAACAGGGTTTTTGTGTTACTAAGAGTATAATGCTATATTAAATTATAGTATAGGAAAGTCAGGAGCTAGCTAAGCCGAAACATATAATAAATGTTTGTTAAATTAAAATTTGAGTATTAAACAGAAAATGTTGAACTTATTTCTATAAAAATATTTATAGCTAAATGTATATAAATAAATATTTATATACAGTATAATAAAGTTAACGAACTCTCAAGCTCTAGGTCGAGCCTTAATATAGACTAATAACTAATACAGGACCCCGCTTAATTGTATCCAAAAATTAAAAAATATAATTTAAATAAAAAAAAATGTACCAAATTTAAAATCTTATAGTTTACGGTATATTAGTAATGGTATAGATAAAAAAAATTAGATTTTTATGTATACCAATATATGAATTGAGTTTGATGATGGCTCTGAATGAACGCTGTCCAAGTGCTTGACACATGCTAATCGAACGTCTAATCTAGTTAATTGCATATACTATTAATTTCATTAGAAGTGGTGTACAGGTGAGTAAATAATGTTTTGGCTGCCTTAAAGTAGGGTTAACAGATACCTTATAATTTCAAAGTAGATATAAAGAACAAAGGAGAGAAATTTCCGCTTTAAGAGGACAATAAACGTTTCGGATAGGTAGTAGTTAAAGTAATGGTTTAACTAGCCTTATATTCCGTAGTCGAGGCTGAGAGGTCGATCGATCACATTGGGTCTGAAAAAACCCCAATACGTATAGTACAGCAGTGGGGAATATTGGTCAATAGCCTAACGGCTGAACCAGCAACTTGGGGGAATGTATAGCTTCGGCTAATTATACTTGGCTGTTTAATTAATTATAAATAATTAAAGTTATTTGTGAAAGATTAATCAATTTATCCGTAATAGGTTTATGCTACTAAACATAGCGTAGTAAAATTAATTTGCTACTTTTATATTAAGAGATATTAATCTCGTAGACAGGTATAAGATCGATTTTATCGAGTAAAGTTCTAGAGAAGAAAAAAATTGATGATGACAAACTTCTTTTCTATATGTCTTGACCAAATTACGTGCCAGCAGTCGCGGTAATACGTAAAAGACTAGTGTTATTCATCTTTAGTAGGTTTAAAGGGTACCTAGACGGTATAATTAGTCTTAAACAAGAAACGGTTATGCTAGAGTTATACATGAGAAGGGGAGTATTTATGGAGTAGAGTTGAAATTCTTTGATCCCATAACGACTGGTAGCGGCGAAAGCAACCTTTTATCTAATAACTGACGTTGAGGGACGAAGGCTCGGGTCACGAACAGGATTAGATACCCTAGTAGTCCAAGCAGAGAATGATGAATGCCATAGATTAGATGTTAATTTAGTCTATAAATGAAAGTGTAAGCATTTCACCTCAAGAGTAATGTGGCAACGCAGGAACTGAAATCATTAGACCGTTTCTGAAACCAGTAGTGAAGTATGTTATTTAATTCGTAAGTACGCGAAAAACCTTACCACAACTTGAATATTATCTTTAAGATATTACAAGCGTTGCACGGCTGTCTTCAGTTAATGTCGTGAGATATTGGTTAATTCCATTAAATTAACGGAAACCCTTGCTTTATTTGGGTATAAAGCAGTTCACCTATACATGGGATATGATAATAGGGGCCAAGACAAGTCATCATGGCCTAAATGTTGTGGGCTATAGACGTGCCACACGTACCTATACAAAATGATGCAAAAATGTGAATTTGAGCTAATCTAATTAAAGTAGGATAAAATATGAATTGTAGTCTGAAATTCGACTATATGAAAAAGGAATTACTAGTAATCGTGAATCACCACGTCACGGTGGATTTAATCTCAGATAGGTACTAACTACTCGTCAGACGCTGAAAAAAGTATGTGCAATAAGTTTGGTCTTTTATATCTTTTTTTCTAGATAAATACTTCTAGTTTCTTTTATGGAGGATCTTCGTATGCGTGACTTTAATTGGTGTTAAGTCGAAATATGGTTCGTGTAGTGGAAATTGCACGGGATTTATTAATGTAAACAATAAAATAATCAATTATTATTGATTATATATACAAATGACTTTAGAGAACTCCTCTCTCTATTTGATTTTTTATATATAAAGGAAGGTTCCGTTTGTTGGTATGGCGGGTTGAGCTGTAAACTCAATAGCAATGTGCTGTCGAAGGTTCGAGTCCTTTTCTTCCTAAGGTATAAAAAGTGTTCAGGCGTGTTTGCTTAATGGTAAAGTGTTGTGTTTCGGCCACAAGGATACAAGTTCAAGTCTTGTACACGTCTTCTATAAATTACCTCTTTTTAACTACTTTTTTTTCAAAATAGTTTAATAAACGTTAGTAAGTTCAAAATAAGCAATATTAAGTTTAGTTAGCTGTAAAAAACCTTTTTTTTTATTATACTGTATTTTTAACTCTCATTAGCTTAAATGGTAGAGCAAGATATTAACATTATCTAGATCTAAGTTCGAATCTTAGATGAGATACCTCTTTACATTCCAATAGACAAAAACAATGTATTAAATATGTTTAATCTTTTTATAGGTTAAGAGGTAATATAACGTTATAATTGAAAATTTTGTTAGCTCCCGTACATGTATAGGGTTCTTTGAGGGGTTTAATTGTTGTTTGGACTATCTCACTGGTGTTTGTATGTGACTCGCTGGACTTTAGATTTAATCTAGGGATAAGGATAATAGGACTTAATAAAAGAAGTATTTTATAGATATACGTTAGCATTTTTATTTAAGAGATGTACAACTTGACCGCTTAAAAAGTACCGTGGAATAACTGCGTTAATGTTATGAACAAGATAAACAAAAACATGAAATTCATTCTACAAACAACAAAAAAAACGCTTAATATTTTACTAGTTAATTTTACTTTGGCTAAATTTGCTGGTGCATTAGTTACCATTACAATGGTAGCATTAATTAAATACATGATTTCAGGAAATTTTCACATAGAATATTGTGAATTCTGAAATAATGTCGCTATAGGATTATTAGGTTGAACTATAAATACAGCAGTTATTGGCTGATTATCGGAGTATTTGGGGTTAAAAGGTATTAACTTTAATTTAAATCAATTTCTTTATGGTTATGATACGATTGGTTCTGGACAGAGTTCTTCACCAAAAGATTTAAAGCCTAAATTATTTAACGCTATGGAATCTGAAGATGGGCACGAATCAAGCCAGCATAAAGATAAAGGAAAGGGTATAGATAAAGTTAATACAGAGGGTAATGTTGGAAGTGGTGGTAAGTCCTCCGATAAAGATAATAGTGCTGAAGATAAAGATGAAGTATTTTATTGACAGACACAAACTATTTATATTAGGGAAACTTTAAAGAATATGAATAATAAACACCTTTGAACAGCAGATGATTGGGCTGAGGTTGCTAACTTAGAGGTCGCTTTAAAGGAAAATACTCGAAATTTAAGTAAATCTATTAAAGATTTACAAGCTAAAGGTATTAGCGATACCTCTACATTAGGTAAACATTATTCAACATCGTTAACTGAAAATGATACAAAAAGATCATTTAAAAATGATTAAACTATATTATATAATAGTTTAATTGTATAATATAAAGGAGGATAACCACTTTATATGAAAAATATATGGTATATATACTATAAAGTAAGAGGAGTATTTTATATGTATATTATGTATTAGGGTTATGTTAATCTGTTTTAAATAGGATAGTAAGGAAATATTTAAGCTTTAAAATAAAATTATTTTTTTTTTTTAATAATAATAAAAAAAAAAACTCTCATTAGCTTAAATGGTAAAGCATACGGATATATTTAGGTTATCCTGGTAAATATAAGTTCGAAGCTTATATGAGAGCAAGGGTGAAACCCGTACATGTGTATCTTAGTCATTGACATCTTTTTTTTTTATATTGTTTTGATGATCATTTGGCTATTTATAGTGACTCGCTGGACTCTAGGTTAACGTTAGGGATAAGGATAATAGGATTCAAAATATTTGCATAATTTGGCAAAATATTTTCGGTTAAGTACATTTCTGCCTGAATATAAAATTAATGTACCGTGGTATAACAACGAAAGATTATAAGGACAAGATAAAAAAATATGAATATCTCGAGGCAGAATAAACAAAGATCTATTTATTACTCACGGGATGGGGTTAATTTTAACAAAGTTAAAATTATCCTAATTAAAGTTAGTTTCGCCTTTATTGCTCAATAATAGAACAATAAAGATGGTTTTAACCTAATTAAATTTAACTTCGCCTTTATAGCTCAATGGTAGAGCAAAATACTGTTAATATTTTGATAGATGTTCAATTCATCTTGAGGGCTGGCTTTAAAAAGGTTTATAGGCGTGTTTATTAACTAAGGTTATGTCACGGCCAACAATATAATATTAAAATATTGCAAAGTATAAACTTTTAAACAATTTAACTACTTATTACTCAACATTGTTAAGAGCTTATTTGGAGGATAAATAATATTTTAACATTGGTAGTTATTTTATCTTTTTCAGATTGAAAATTGATGAGGTATTTAGTTATTTATTTTTTTTTATGTCTAACATGTTTCTTTTAAATGAAATTTATACTAATGGCTATAGAGTCGAGATTTTAGATATTGTGTCATTAGTTGCTATTTTGTCTAGTATCTTAGTTATTATAAGTAAAAATCCCATTGTTTCCGTATTATTTTTAATTGGTTTATTTTTAAGTATAGCTAGTTATCTAATGATATTAGGTTTAAATTTTATTGGTCTTTCCTATTTATTAGTTTATGTAGGTGCTGTATCTATTTTATTTCTTTTTATTTTAATGTTAATTAATGTTAGAATAAGTGAATTATTAAGTTATACTAGTAATAGTATACCTTTAGCTATTTTTATTTCTATTTCATTTAATTACCCTGTATATCAAATATTACCTTATAGTATTGCTTCATTTAATACTTTTACTGTTGATTTAAATAATACATTAAACGATATATGATATAATAATTATAGTGATTTTTTTTATAAATTGTTTAATTTAAATGGAGCTAAACTAGATGATGGTGAAATATCTTTTGTTACTAGTAAGATATGAGATGGTAACTTAGCTGAAACTAGTCATATAACAAGTATAGGTAATATTATGTATACTAGTTATAGTATATGATTAATATTAACTTCTATTATATTATTACTAGCTATGGTGGGAGCAATTGTTATAACTATAAAACAAAAAAACTAGTAAAATAATTTTTTTTATTATATTAATATAATTAATATAATAAGGGTTAGTCTCCTAATTGGTAAGGAGTTTTCTTGTCAAGAAAAACTATGTCGGATCGTGGCCGGCCTAACCCGTTTAAATAAAGGGATTAGCTTAATGGTAGAGCAACCGTTTTACACACGGTAGGTTAGGTGTTCAAGTCACCTATTCCTTATACTTTTTATAAGATGTTTATGTAATAAACATCTTCCGTTTTATATCCTAAATTATATACCTTAGGTATGCATACGATTATAATTAACAATCTCATTGTTCTTATCTGTATAATTATAAAGGAGAAAATTACTTATAATCGAAATATATATATATATATGTTGAGAGTATAAAAAGAATGACTAATTTAACAAGAAGTAAGTTTCAAGCTCATCCTTTTCATTTAGTGTCACCCTCACCGTGACCTTTGTATACTTGTATTGCATTATTAACATTAACAACTAGCGGAGTATTAACAATGCATGGTTTTAGTAATGCAAATTTATTCTTAACATCAGCTTTTATATCCGTTATACTATCTATGTCTTTCTGATGACGTGACGTTATAAGTGAAGGAACTTATTTAGGTAATCATACATTAGCAGTTCAAAAAGGATTAAATATGGGTGTTGCTTTATTTATAGTATCAGAAGCATTATTCTTCTTAGCTATATTTTGAGCATTTTTCCATTCAGCTTTATCTCCAACTGTAGAATTAGGAGCTCAATGACCTCCTATGGGTATAGAAGCTATTAACCCTTTTGAATTACCCTTATTAAATACAGTTATATTATTATCATCAGGTGTTACAGTTACATACGCTCATCATTCTCTTATTGAAGGTAATAGAAAAGGAACATTATATGGTTTAATAGCTACAGTTTTATTAGCTGTAATATTTACAGGTTTCCAGGGTGTAGAATATAATGTGTCATCATTTACTATAAGTGACGGTGCATTTGGTACATGTTTTTATTTTGGTACCGGCTTTCACGGGTTACATGTAATGATAGGAACAGCTTTCCTAGCCGTAGGTTTATGACGTGTTTTAGCTTACCATTTAACAGATAATCATCATTTAGGTTTCGAATCCGCAATATTGTACTGACATTTCGTGGATGTCGTTTGGTTATTTTTATTTATCTCTATATACTATTGAGGTTCTTAGTTTATAAAAATATTATATTTTTATTTTTATATATATTTATAAAAAAAAAGATATATAAAAATAGAGACCTTAGTTTAATGGTAAAATACAAGACTTTTAATCTTTGTTATATGGGTTCGAATCCCATAGGTCTTATGTGTTAGTTTATTCAATATTATTTTTATTATTATCAAATGCCGTTACTTTAAGACGAGATAAGTTCATACTTTTTAGTAGGGTTGCAACAATTGTACTTATTTATTGCTTAATACTTGCTGTTTATAGTTTAAAACACAATAAAGGTATTGGTTTATGTGGTGGTTTATTTCATACAACTTCTATAACACAAACTTTTCAAATCTTCATTTTTTTTTAATTAGCGCAGTAATATTACAGCTAACTGCGTTTTATCCTAGAAGTACTTGTTACTATAAAAATATTTTAGTTAATAATAGTATTTTTACAGATGTATATAAGGCTTTTATTCAGATAAAAGGTCTTTTTAAACTTTATAATATATTAAAAATTTTAATATATTTAGTATTTATTGGTGTACTATCTGATTTATTTATTGATTTATCTATTGATAAACAAAAAGGAGTTCTTATTATATTATTAGGTATGGTTATAGAATTTTATGACAATAAAAAATTTTTTATAAAGACATTTATTATATGAATAGGCAATAATAAAAGATATTTTTTTATTACTTTAGAGGACTAAGTTTTTATGTAATTATAAACTTTTTACTATTTTTATTATCATTAGATTTTGTTTTTATAGGATCTAATTTATTACCTTATTTACAAGTGTCTGCAATAAAGAAGTTAGCCTTTTATTATTGAGATGCATTAATGGGTATTTGTCCTGATTTTTATTTTACAGTTAAGTGTGATTCTTGAGATGTTTGAGACGACTTTGTAGATAAAAATCCTAAAGTCATTATGCCTCCAAAATATGAATCCTTATCTATTTTGGCTCCTGAAGTGAATAGAAGCAAATCAATTTTATTCTATAAAAGTGGAGATAAAACTATGACACCTTATTATTGAAATTCTTTTCATAGTAAAGATTTAGTAGTTTATGGACAAACATCCTCTAGTGCACCTCATACACTGGTAAACGTTTGGTCTTTACCAAAATGTATAGGTTTATACCATATATTAACAGAGAGATCAAAAATAGGATCTTATTATCAATTAGATACTACCAATACTCAATTTGCAGGTAAACCCTTGTATGCTAAGACCACTAATGGAGAATATATATTAACGCCCTTTACAATCAGGATTAAAAAAAATAAAAAACTAAATATATTAAAATTTTTATTTACAAAGAGAGACAGATTTTTCGTCTCTAGTGGTTTAGTGTTTATTTACATTGTTTATTACTTTCTATTCAGAGCTTAATAATACAAAATAAATTTAAAGGAATAAGATTCTTTAGGTGGATTTTGTATTTTGATACAAAAATTTATATAAAGTAGGGTGGGAATTGTACTTTAAATATGTATCTTAATATAAATATATATCTTAATATATATATATATATTCTTATATTAAACGGCCATAGGTTAATGGTAGACCTTTCGTCTTCCAAACGATTTGTGTCGATTCGAATTCGGCTGGCCGTAAAAAAAAAGGATAAGTTTCCATTGGTAGGGTGAGGTGTTTGCTAAACGCCGTGCTATGCACTTGGCAGTTCGAACCTGTCCTTATCCGATTTTATTTAGTATTATTTTTTAGATATTCTAAAAATATATTAATAAAGAGTATAGTTTAATGGTAAAATTTAAAGCTTCAAACTTTACTTTCTCAGTTCAAATCTGAGTGCTCTTGTAAACATATTTCTAATACTTAAAGGTTCCTTAGCTTAATTGGTTGAGCATATTCTTGATAAGGATAGGGTTGAATGTTCAAATCATTCAGGAATCATTTATAATGAATAAAGAAGGTTGGTGGAGTCCGGTTTAACACGTTCGTCTTGAGTACGAATTAATTGAATAAATTACGTTGGTTCAAATCCAACATCTTCTGAGTAACAGTTTAACCATAAGTTATAATAGCCTTTAGATAAATTTTGTCTATTTTTTAATCAAAATAGTTGATATAAACAAGGAAAATAAAAAGTTTAACCCGGAATATACTAATTCTAATTTAGGTCATAAACAATCAAAAGCTACAATAATTAAAATTAGTATTGCCCAGAAAAGTGAACTTAACCATTTTTAAGGTAAAACACATACAGACGAAACGAAAAAGATGCTTCTTAGTCTTAAAACCATAGAGATAATAATAGAGTCGCTACATTATAAACTAAGTTTATGTCTTTAAGATGTAAAGGTGTAAGTGTTAAAGTTTTTGATAGACCAAACAATTTAATTAATGAGTTTCCTACTATTACAAGTGTAGCAAAATATTTTGGTCTATTATAACTATTGGTAGATATTTAGATAAAGATAAATTATATAGAGGTTTTGTTTTTACATCTAATTTTAAAAATAATTAACAGGTTATAGCCAAATTGGTCACGGCGCATTGTTTGGGTCAATGATCTTATTAGTTCGAGTCTAATTAACCTGATAAATACATTATAAATATTATTCGTTTTATTTATTAAGGTATACTTTCGATTTAAGGTATATTAGTAATGTGTTAGATATCAAATTGGAAATACTTTACTATGTTTAACATAGTAAAGAAAAGTATATAAAGAAACTACTAGGAACACCTAGCTATATATTAAAGAGAGACAATAAACATTTTAAGTTGTGATTTTTTAGAGAAAAATAATCACATGAGCTCTTAGAGAAATTCAATAATGAACGAAGTGAATTGAAATATCTTAGTAACTTCAGGAAAAGAAATCAAACGAGATTCTATGATTAGTGTGAATGAAAATAGAACAGCCTATATATATATCAGAATATGTTTAATAATATATTGTAATTAAGTAAGTAATATTGGCATTACTTGGATAGTATATGTATAAACTATCCACTGATAAATTAAGTAAGTAAAACGAGTAAAACTTGTTTGAATATTAAGGGGAACCTTCCTCTAAGGCTAAATATAATATATAAGCGATAGCGTATAGTACTGTGAAGGAAAGGTTTGAAATAGTAGTTTTATAAGCAGCTCGAGTAAATATAAAATAAAATGAGAGCGTACCTTTTGCATAATGGGTCAGCAAGTTAATATTAGATGCGAGCAGTAATGCCCAGATAAACCAATTATGAAATAATGAATAAGTATCTAAAATTAGACCCGAAGCCTGGTGATCTTACTACAGTCAGGGTTATAAAAGCCCGAACGGGTTATCGTTGTAAAGATATCCGAAGAACTGTGGTAAGTTAGTGAAAGACAACACTGACTAGGATAGCTGGTTTTCTGCGAAACCTATATAAGTAGGTAATTCAAGTAACATCATAGCAGGTACAGAACTGTGATCTCAGGCAACTTATATTTAATTATCTTATGTTTACATTTTATAATTAGATAATTTTGCATATATCGGGCAATCGTGAAGATTTTATCGGTGAGTATTCGCACTCGGAAGGGCAATGATGAATCTTGAATAATCGGACATAGTACGATAAGGTTGTATGTCTAAAGGGAAACAGCCCAGAACAAGAGTTAAGGTTCCAAAATTATTGTTAAGTGAAATTAAGGATGTTTTTATCTAATACGACTAGGAAATAGGCTTAGAAGCGGTCCATTTTTTGAAGATCTCGTAATAGAGCACTAGTTCAGTAAATGATGCTTGCGCAGACATTTATATTGATAGCTGCACCGAAGATTTAACGGATCTAAACAATATACCGACACCTTGTCCATATTTATTAATAATTTAAATTATTATATCTAATGGGGTAGCAGAACGTTGGGTAAATCTTAGATTTATTCTTTTTAAGATTAATTATTAGATAACCCAAGTGAGAATGCTGACATGAGTAACGAAAAAGGGGTAAAACCCTCGCCTAAAGCTTATGGTTTTTTTAAAGCAACGGCCTCTAAGTTTACCAACCTAAAGGATTAAACGATGAGAAAGAACTTTGTTACAAAGTAACAACCTTTTTATTTTATGAAAAAAAAAAATTAAAGTGAAAAAGGTTCTGGAAAAACAGTAACAGATTATATCATTTCAACAAACTAAAGAGATGAGCAATGATATAAGACAAAAAACCGTACCTAGAAACTACCCCAAGTAAGCTAGTAGAGAATACGAAGGCGTTTGAGTGAACAATCATTAAGGAACTCGGCAAACTAACTACCGTAACTTCGGAATAAGGAGAGCCATTCCTCCTGATTAATATCAGGTAATGAATAGGAAGCATGGAATAGTGTTGTACGACTGTTTAATTAAAACAAAGCACTCTGCAGTAAGATAATAAATCAAAGTATTGAGTGTGATTTCTGCCCGATGTCGGCTGGTTAACGGATTTGCTAAG
>Ga0209611_10002215_pt1 | contig 34088 bp, 20 predicted proteins | sample S1TSphgellanicum_3_FD_187693 | JGI IMG/M metagenome (GOLD analysis project Ga0209611, IMG submission 187693) | Host-associated microbial communities from peat moss isolated from Minnesota, USA - S1T2_Fc - Sphagnum magellanicum MG (SPAdes) (version 2) | ecosystem: Host-associated > Plants > Peat...
TCTGTTCCCAACATGTTCCCTTGATGTTTTGAATGTGTTCCCAATAGCACCTTGCTTTAATCCCATATTTTTTGCCCAAAGTCCTCCCCTTTTCACCTATATAGCTGGGCCAAAGGGGGAGGCACTCCACCTTTCCAAAGAACCTTCTATTCTGGGGAGCCTCCATAGTTTCAACTTTATTTTGCGATGGGCCAGTCGAATTGGCTCAAAAAAAAAGTTAGACTTGTGAGGCACCCCCAACTAATTAATATGAAACAGAATAAGTACCCAGAAATTGCATGCAGCCAATGAAAGGCTCAGCATATGGTAATGAAGAGTCCAGTTATTTTCCTTTTCAGGGAGGATGGGTGGGAGGAGTTTTTTTTTCTTTTTTTCTTTGTTCCCATCATGTTCCTTATGTGTTCCCATGAGGTTCCCCAAGTTCTCAAGTTGTTCCCCAAAACATTCCTAATAACACACCACTTTTATCCCATATGGTTTGCCCAAAGTTCAACTCTCATGAATGTAAAGTGAAAAAGGTAAGCAACAGGGAGCACATGTGTTTCTATTTTGCAACTAGCAGTCCAAAGAGGTGCTTCTATTGGGGAGTGCCCAATGTCACCAAAAAAACATTGGTGATGGGCCAATCAATATGCCACCTTAAAAAAACAAAAACAAAAACAAATTAGTGTGGGCACACCCATGAAGTAATTAATATGAATCACAATAACCATGGCACCTGCTGTTTGATAAAGAACAGGTCGTTCCATGGATGATTTTTTTTAGATTTTTTGAGAATTAAGGTTACATATCAGAACTGACTTTTTGGTACTTTTGAGAACCACAATTATGAAAAAGCAGAGTGTCTGTTCCTGTTTCGAAAAACCACCTAATTAGATCTAAACATAGCAAGATCTCCAGGCATTTTGCAGGGGAAGTTAAAAAGTCAGAGGGATCTCATGCCCATAACTAAGCATAAGAACCATCTCCTTCTTCAGGAGCAGGCATGATATCCTTTCTCTTTTCCAGGAAGCATATACATGGACGCCAAGTGCCCTTCAAATGCACTAAGATATTCATGGACCAAAATTGCCCCCAAAGTGAAACAAAATTTTCACAGAAAATCTGGACTATTTGAAATATAATTTTAGTCTAGCTTAATCTTTCACAATGAGATCTAAAGCACTTGTCAATTAAAAAAAAGATATGAAAAATGATAGAGTGCAAATCACTATCATTAGGCTGTCTTTCCATGGAAAATTTGTCTTACATCACAACATACAGGGTTTTTTTTCATAGCAGCTCATAGGGTTCCTCTATACCAGTGTTGGGTGATTACCAATGTTGGGCCAGTATTTGATTGACCTTCAGGTATTTATTTGGTGTTACATTGGATATATATATATATATATAAATATAATCAGGTGTTGTTTTTTCAAAAACCTGGCCCCACCTTCTACCCATGCATTTCAAAAAGTTGGTACCTCCCCCCACCTCGCTCAAATATTTGTAACCATGCTCAACCTAGCGGAAAAAGATGCAAAGGCCATCTAAAAAAAACCCAGATTTATACTCTTTTAGTACCCATCTAATATTCAAGCTTATACCCTTTTAGTAGGATTAGGATTTTGGATTTTGTGGTTTCTAGTTTCAATTTCCATGTCTCTTTCTCTTTCCACATGTGTTTTTCACCTTTGCAACCTACATCACTCATTTTGAGCTATTAATCAAATTTGTGCGTCCTCAAACTTGTGAATGCAACCTACTATTGCTTACTAGAGATTTTTTGGATGCATCAAGCTTTTTCAAGGGAACATGGTAAATATAGAACCTAGTGAACTACAAGAAGGTAATTGTTTCTAGAGCTTTGCAACCTCCTTTACATTAAAAGCATGTTGCTTTTGTTTTCGTCTTTTGCATTATCACCTCTACATTAATGAGAAATAAATAATTTATGAAAGTTGCAAAGGTGGTGGAGAATGAAGGTTTTGATTTTTGACATTTGTGGTGATTATAAATAGTCTTTTCTGTATCGAATCATGGAGTTTTGTTGTTTATTGTGTTTCATTGATTCATTTGTCTTGCACCTTGTTATGTCATGTCTTGTGTTTTGTTTATGGAAGGTGCATTTGTGAAGTAGCAAGGGTGGGGGAAGTTATTTATCCTTACTTAATCTTGACAATTGTTGTGTTTGGTCATCTATTCATCTAGTCTACAAATGTTTTGTTCAAGTGTGTCAAATTCTCCTTTAGAATCTCCTAGCATTGATTCATCAAAAGAATCGATCTTTGTTTATAATCAAAGTTGGTCATGGTTTAGAAATCAAAATGAAAATCACCACCACTAGAAACTAAAATAACATGGGTCTATGAATCAAAATGAAAATTTCAAGTTTCCTAGGTAGTCAAGTTGACGCGCTCCCAAGTCCCTAGTTAGTCCCAAGTTGGGGCTAAGTTACTCAAGTTGCGGAATTGCGGGGGGAACTTGGGGCACGTTCCCAGCTCTCAACACTAAAAGGGGTAGAAGGGCGTGCTGAAGCTCTAGGATGGGACTACAAAAAGTGACAAGCTATTCATTTACTTGAACCTACATCAAAACCAACCAACAAGTTAGTTAGTTCACCTTCTAGAGCACCCTTAGTGCTAGGACAAGCCACGAGCAACTCTGAACTCATTTTACTCACCACGGCTCGGACTCGCGAGAAGCCACCACCTTCCCCCATATAGTATATTATGTGCCTCTCCGCGGCACCCACATTCGAATGGTTTTTTGTCCTGAGACTCCCAAGGAGGAATCCCGAAATTGTCCCGGTTTGGACTCCCAGGACTTTGAGTGATCATAACTCTTTGTTCAAACCTTCGATTGGGATGAGGTCTGAAACAAACTTGTAGCTCTCCTTGAGAGCTTTCCAAAATTGTGTCGCATTCCACCTGCACGCACCGGGGTCGGGTCGATTCCCGACTTTTAGTGGTCAGGAGTCAAACTACCAATTTGATTCCCGACCCTTCTTTTTGCCATAACTTGTGTTGCAGATGTCCAAATGGTTCATGCGAGGCCATTTTCGACATTTGCACTTCAATAGCTTTCCAATGATATAAAGAACGTCCTAATGCAAGGTTTTTTGACCCCTGCAATTGAACTCTGAAGTTTTGGGAGTCCCGAAGGACTCCCAAGTCCCAACTTTGGGAGTGTGAATTTCATCCTCACACTCTCTCAAGGTAGGGTTGCGACACAAGTTGCTTTGGTTGCAAGTGGGTTTTGATGGTTGTGTGCACATTATGAAGTGTAAAATTTTCTCAAAGGTTAGACATAAAGACAAGCTTTTGGTTCCCATGCAAATGGGATTCATTTTATAAAGATGTCAAATGGAGGAAAATTAACAATTTACCTATGAGACAAGTGAAAAAAGGGGACTAATATAGTAGCAAGGATTGTAAGCACAACACAAATTTGTTTATGTTTCCAAGGGGAAGGAATATGTTTTGTAGCAAATTATTAATGGGTTGGTGAGCAAGAAATGCAAGAAATTGGTTCAATTCGCTACATCATTCCACACGTGTTGAAACATGGCATGCCAATTCTTGAGTATGAAGTTCACAAGAATTTTTTTTTTAATTTTAAATCTTGAAGAGAACACCAAAATGCATTGGATAAACACTTCTGGTGAAAGCACATTAAAGTGTAACACTTTTAGGCACATGTGAAAGTCCATAGTTGTCTAAATTAACACTACAAAGGTAGTGTGAAAGTAGGATACCTTGAATCACACTAATTTTAACACTAATTTACCTAATGGAGAACTTAAATTTGAAAGATGAGCTTTTAAAATATTACTTTCGTTAAATATAGGATTTAATAAGAAAAAACCATAATTCAAAGTACATAAAAAGAATTGGTCATCAAAATCTTTCCAAAATTCCAAGAAATGTTATCACATCATATTACCATTGAATCATTTTCTCATTAAAGAACATTATATGAAAGTGCATGGAGTCCATATTCATTAGTTATGGATTGTTATAGGTTTTTGGATATTCTTTTAAAAGTCCATTATGTTATGGCTATTAAAAAACTATCCATGAAATTCATACAATGTGATTATATTATATATAACATTATAGTGTTGAATCATTTTTCATCCTAGTCGACAATATTTAATCACATGGCCAATCACAACTTTCAAAATCTTGCAAAAACTGCCTTGTGACAACATTTTATAGACATTATAATGTGTTTTCACCCTTTTGGTTAGGTTATGGCTCAACAAATTCATGGCATTATTTTGGAAGCCACAAAATTTGTTATTAGAACAACCCCATATTTGTCACTTATTTGTGATGAAGTCAATATAATTGACAACCAAAGCTAGTTGTAAGTGCATGCATCTATGATTCAAAATTGGTTACAAATATTAGTTTTCCTTTCCTATGAGTGCATGGTTGTTGGATTAGATGTTGATAATTTTACCCAAGTCTTTATGCAACCCTTGATCCATGAAGGAAGTCTCAAAAAAGAACTGATTACTAAAAGGCTTTTAACAATTGGTGTTAATGGGGTTTCTATTTTCCAAGGCACTATGTTAAACAATACTTAATAGATTTCAAAAGGTTAGGCTCCACATTCCATTGAGGTTCACTATATGGTTCATATAACCAACCTTGTAATTCTACACACTTTATCACACTTTCCAAGGGTGAGTAGAATGTTGAAACTCATTGGATATTTATGTTGTCTCATGCCTAGCCTGTTATGTTGGAATATAAAATTATGTTAATGAAGATGGCCATTGATGGTATTACTAATGACAAGGCAAAAGAAATATTTGATCTTTTTTGTGATGTGTAGATTTTATTGTGGCTTGTTGTCATTCCCCCGTTGCTAGAATCAATTTGTAACTTGATTAAATTCAACTAATTATGAGATATTTCCATTTGTGATTTTGTGGTTGTAGCAAAAGTATGCCAAGGGAAAATCTATGAACTATATGTAAACCTAAACACAAGGTTCAAGTTTAATGCACTTGATGTATATAAGTCTTTATTGTGTGTTAAACATGAATCGATAGTCATGTGTTTGATGATAAATTTGAACATGAGTGTGGAACATTTAACATTTGATGTGAACTAGTAAGACATTTGGGTTAATCACTTCACTAGAAAAAATCCCTCAAAATGCAACCCATGCATTTGCAATTACATGCAACTAATTATTATTTGCAAATAGTTCTAATTGTTTTTGCAACTATTTTGCACCCTTGACCATTGTTGCAACTATATTACAATTACATTTGCAACTAATGACTTATTCATCCTACACTTTAAAATTGTTTTCATCCATGATCATGCCCATATGTCCCATTAATTGCAAATGGGACCAAACTTAATCACACCACTCAAGTTTCAACATAGCCCCTAGTGGTATACATATGTTGGGAACAATGTATCTAGATGAATGAAGATTTTCCAAGTAAGGGAAAACAAACCCCAACAAATACTAATCCTCCCCATGAACGCCATTAAACAATATTAGGTATGTGTACTTTTGCTAAATTTTATTAAAAATATAATGGGAATATGTTTCCATTGGTGTGTAAATAAAGTTGTATTTAATTTACATTTAGGAAAATTAACTACCTACCTACTTATCTAATTTAGGTTACCTACCTACCTAACATAAGCTACCTATTCATTAATTAATTGAGGACTAATTAATTACAATAATTATTAATTAATTGATAACTAATTGATAATTCATAGTTAATACTTAAAATGTATAGTTAATATTTATTCAATATTTTTTAATATTTTATTTCTATATGAACTATTGAGTTAGTTAATTTATTATTTTATCATTTAATTAAAATTTTATAACTAAAAATATAATCAATTAATTATTATTTATGTAATAATTATGAATTATTTTTATTTTATATTTAAATTATGAAATATTATTTAATAATTTGTAAGTAAATGAATTATTTAATTTATTATTAAATAATTAACTAATTAACTAATTAATTTTTTACTTATTTATTTATTTAATCATTTAATTTAAAATTTAAAAATAGGACAAAACACATGAAATAAATTTTTTAGTTGCAATTTCAATTTTTATCCCATATGTTTTGTCCTCCATTTCCATTTTGAAAACTATAGGTGAGTTTATCTTACACTTTCACATTAAAAAAATACATGTCAATTTGGATGAGCCAATGAAAGGAACTTAACCCTTTAAGGACTTTAACCTTAAAGGTTAAACCTAAAATAGATTTAAAATATTTACTTACATCCTTAACCTACCTACCTACCTACTTATTTAGTCTAACCTACTTACCTAAATATTGATTTTAATTCATTTTGGAAAGAATTGAAAAAATGTCATGTGGCATATTTGCTTTATGTCGTGTGTCACAATTTAAATTAACCATCTACAATAAATGATGAAGATCTATTATTTATTTTTTTAAATAATTTTTTTTCAAACCTTTTTCATTTACCACATGTCATTATGTAAATTGTTGATTTTTATAATAACATACAAATGGCATACAATAGGATATGTATGTTGAAATATTTCTTGATCATTGACTTCATCCACACTTGGAGCTAATGTCTTGTGCAACTTGTCTAATGCAACTAAGCAAATTTTAGTAGCAAATGTCCTTTACAACTAAAATATAGTTGCAAATGGTAATTTTTTTTTCCCCAATTATCCTATAATGTTTTAAATTGCAAGCTCATGAAGTTTCATATGTCTCAAGATATGTTTATTTTATAACCATCACATAAGTGAAAGCATCATGTGTGTGAACCTTAAACCTTAACCCCTTTATATTTCATCTTGTTTATTTTAATTTTTTTTTTCTATTTTGCATTGAAATGAACCAAAAAATGGATGGAAATACAAATGTGGGTTGTAAGGAGTATTGATTACCTTGTTGCAAAATTACAAAGAAAATTCCCTACTCATGGTGTCATGGATAGTTTTGGTGTGGTGTACCCACAATATTGGTTACAATTTGATGCAAAGGAAAGTTTCCACAACCATTTGGATGTGATTAAGGCAACCTTTTGCCACCCCAAAAAATTGGGCAATAGTGACATTGAATGGGTGCTTAAGGTTCTATCAACAACTTCTTTTGGCATTCAACAATCTATGGTTAAGATGGCCATGAAATCAAATGTAGGTGTTGTTATGGCTAAGTCACATGATATGAATCCTTTAATGCGCCTTCAATGCACTCTTTCAACATCCATAATGTTTACTTGCTCTTTTGTAAAATACTTCAAGTTGGTTAAAATTGCCATGGTATGAGTCCTTGGTAAGTAAAAAATGAATGGTACTTCAACTTTTTAACATGTTGCAAATCCAAGTTATGTAATTGATTCACTACCAACTTGGAATTAGTGGTTAGAATGTGTTCCCAAAAGTTTTACACCCTACATACTTTTCATATAAAAAACATATCAATATTGCCATGTAAAACATTCTTGATACAATGTGAGAATTTAGATTTAAGATTCTCCAATCTTAGCTCAACATATTTTTGGCATCATTGCAAGTTACAATTGTTGGTTAGTTTTTTGTGTAAGTGAAGTTGGTCATCCCAAATGGATACCACTTCTTATTTATAACTCAACCTTTTGTTGTCAAGTTGTTGTTCTATTGTGGCTTGTTTAACTTGAACAAGTAAAACTTAGCTTGTTTTGTAAAACATTTGTGTTGTAATGGGCAATTTAAAAGGTTCAACCGATAACAAGAAATCTTGTCCTTTTCACCACTACCCCATGCAATTAATGTCCAATTTAACTATAGTTTGACCAATTTAGAATGTGTTTCAAAATATAATAATCTTTTGTATTAATGGTTAAACTTAAGTTAATAGTGTTGCAATGCTCACTGTGTGGTTCATTAGCATGAACATTATAATCCTAATTTCTTTTTTGATATTCAAAAAACTAACTAAAGGCTTCATTTGTAGCCCACAAAAATGTTCTAGTGACTTTTTTCAGCTCTTGTTCACTATCAACATCAATACATATGTGTATATAATGACACATAACAAGTAGTCTTGTTACCAAAATGATAGATTTTGCACCCATTGAGTTATGTATTTGCATTCCAAATGCAACAATTTGTACACTACCAACATCACTACATATGTGTATCCATTCACATAACAGATTGATTTGTTACCAATATAACATATTCTACACTCATTGAAGTATTATGTGTTCCAAATACAACTACTTTTGTTCACTATCAAAATCACTACATGTGTGCACCCATTCCCATATAACAAGCAATTACTTTTTTTGACAAACAATCTTATTCCCAAACCACAAAAATGCTTTAGTGGATTTCTTCATGTTTTGTCCACTATCAACATCATTACATATGTGTCTCCATTCACACATAACAAGTCATTTTTGTTATCAACATCACATTTTGCACCCATTGAAGGGGCCTTCATTATGATGAAACCTTAAATTTTAGCTTGCATCATGACACGAATTTCACAAATGACATGAAATTTTTTGTTTCATTATGATAAAACTTTAATAAATTTCACAATTTTACTTTTGTGTCTAGACATAAATCTCACATTTGGCATGAAATTTTTTAGTTGTATTATTTATTTATTTATCAACATTGATCAATATTTCAATTTGAAATGATATTGAATAATGCCCTACTAATTTTGGTCTCAAAGACGAAGGTTCAAATTACACATTGTTCATAAAGTTAAAACACAAGCTAAAGCCAAACATAGAATGACAAGCATATATTAATATCATCCATAATGTATTAGCCAAGGTTAGCTTAGGTTTAGCATTGATTAACCTAGGTTTAGTGTTTGTTGATTTAAGTTTAACCTAGGTTTAGTAAAAGTTAGTTTAGGTTTAACCTAATTATAGCTTTGGTTAGTTTATATTTATCATGGTTTTAATCTTGGTTACACTAAGTTTAACTTAGATTTAGCCTCCTTTAACCTTCATTAACCTAAGTTTAACCTAAATTTAGTCAAGGTTCATTTAGGTTTTCCCTTTAGCCAAAGTTAATTTAGGCCTCCCTTAGGTTTAATTGATGTTAACTTAGGTTTAACCAAGGTTAACCTAAACTTTGATTAACCTAAGCTTTGCCTTGGTTAAGTTAGGTTTAACCTATTTTAATCATAGCTTAGCCTAGTAACCTAACTTACATTTAACTTAGTTTAATTAAGGTTTAACCTAGTTTAGCTTAATTTAGTTTAGGTTTAACATAGTTTAACCCAATTTTAATTAAGGTTTAACCAAGATTAACCTAAGGCAACCTAGGTTTAACCCATGTTCAACCAAGGTGCAATCAAGTTTTAACCTAATTTAGACAATTTTTAGCCTAATTAAACCAAATTTTAGCCAAGTTTAACTAAGTTTAACCTAGTTTAGCCAAGTTTTAGTTAAGGTTAGTTTTTAGCAAAAAATAATTTAATAAACTTAGGTTAAAGTTAATCTAGGTTTAATTTAAGTTTGGCCAAGGTTAACATTGGCTAGCCTATGTTAGCTTCAATTATCTTAATTAATCCAGGTTAACCTATGTAGGCCTAGGATGGACTAAATCAACCTAGGTCTATACAAGGTAGGTTAGGTTAAACCTAGTTTAATTAAGGTACATAGTCTTTTTTATTTAAGTTTTATTAAATTCTTGTTTATAGTTTTGTAACAGGAAGTTTTGTTATTAAAAAAAAGTTATGATGTGATGGTTAAAAATTTGAACCTTCAAAGTGTTGATGAAGGGTTCAAGTTTTCACATTTGGAACAATGCAAATTTTGCTTAGGTTACTTAAGTTCCTTGCTTAGTTAGGCCCACCTAACTTTGTTTTTAACTTACATTAAACCTCCTATGCTAAATCACCTAGCCTTATTTAACTAAGTCTTGGTTGTCATGTGGCATCACACAATTGGGCCAAAAAATCTTAAATTTGTAACTTATCACAAAACAATTTATAAATGAGCAATAAATTCTTTAATTCGGCCAAGGTTAGCACATGGAAATTTTATGTGTTAATGAAAAACTTCATTAATTATAAATGAAAAGCCACATTAGTATTTTGGTAACATTTTCCATTAGTTCATGTCTTTTTTTGGAACTTCAATTTTTTCCATTTTAACAATAATAATAAAATTGCCTAATGAAATATGTGATTATCTAAAATGACCAAACATGTTTTCACTGAAAATGTCATAGTTTTTTTTCATTAAAACTAATTAGGTCCAAAATAATGGAAAATGTTCATTTTCATTTACTATTTTACTAAATTTTGATAGTTGAAAAAAACATGATTGCTTGTTGTGAACCCCTCACAAGTGATTATTTCTGTTTATTTAAAATCTCCATGAAATAATCATGCAAAAAGAATCAAACCTAGTGCCAACCTAGAGCCATGTTTTTGCTCTTGTCCCATTTTTAATGAATGAAACATGTTTTGACAACATCACATTTTTCAACTTTATGATGTTTTGAACCCATGATATGTTTCAAACATCATGTCGTACTACACCTACCTATCTACCTACCAATGTACCTACATTAAATTTCATGTTGCTACTTGCATTGTAAGTTTTTTATTATGTATTGCAATGGGAGGTGAAAGCTCATTATGGTGAAGAAAAAGAGGTGGATGCAAAATCCATATTATGGGCTTTTCACAATGTAAGAAAAATAGCCATTATCTAAAAATGACAACCATTATTTTAAAAACTAACAATTTGCATATCTTAAAAAAACTTTCATAAACATCTGTGTACTACCAATGTTATAAAAAATTAATTCAAAATTCATCAATATGTGATTTTCAAGGATTTTTCAAATAATTTCGAGGACATGTTTTCAAAACCACTTTAAAATCTATTTTCCATCGAATTAATCCATTTTAAACTAACATTCATTATACCATTCCATGCAAAAAGAAGTACACCCATTAGTATATGTCATTTTTATGAATCCATATCACAAATTTTGCATTGTGATAGTACATTTTCATTGACTTAGAAAGTCCATTTTGAATTCTAATATAAAACTTCTTCAATTTTTATTTATTTGTGCAATGTCAACTACTTGTTCTGTACTATTAAAATATGAGTCCATTCCAACATTTGATTTTAATATCTTAGTTATATCAACCTACATTTCAACATAATGATTGCAAAAAATGCAATGTCACACTAAAAAATAAACACTTTAATGTGCTTTCACCTTGAGGATAATGGTAGCAAGTCGATGCATTCACAAGTAGTCTTATGTCAAGGCAAGAAATGGGTGTCACATGTGAGGATATTCATATTTAATTTGTCTCCTTTGTGAATTCTCTTAATATGATGTCTCATTGTTGGATGATGACTACAAAGATGATGCAATGTGCATGTCTACATGGTGATAGTAAAAGGTCAGTTTGATCCTCAGTTTATTTTGAGATCTAAATGAAGAACTACTCTTTTCATAAGGTAAGGGTTGTATGATGTGTTGTAATATGTAAATGTCATCTAGATCAAGGCTAATGCATTGATCATGTTTAGTCAATTGACATAGTTTGACCAAGTCAAATTAAATTTTCTAGTGTGAATATGATATTTTCAAAGCAAGTTCATGAAATTCAAAACCTCAATTTTTATTATGCTCACTTTGTTATTATGAGCTTAAGTTGTTTTGTGAGAGTTTGTTAATGAAATGCATATTTCAAGTTCTTATTCTCTTGGTGAGACTAATCAAAGTGGCCGTTGGGAAAGTTTTGAAAGCCATGATTTAGTTTCCATTTGTTTTTTTTTAATTTTTAAATTACCACATTATGATGAGCTACATTATTAGGTTAAGTTATGATTGTGATTTTTTAACTAATATAAAATTTATGATATGTGATATAGACTAGTCCAACTAGTAGGTTAACTTAACACTATTTTATGATCCAAATCATGATGAACATAGGGTGAGATTCTCTCTCTCTTTGGGGTTAATTATGTGTTTTATCTTTCTAACATGCATATATGATATCCAATATATGTTATCATTTAAAATTCAACATTGGATGAATAGTGCATGCTTATGATTTTCAATAATAATTGCAATATAGGTTGTTACTTTAGTAATATAGACCATAGCTGAGAAAAATTAGGAATTTTGATCATCAACCATGACTTTAAACTTTAGATATATTTATTCTCAACTTTGTAAAAACCTACTAGAAAATTTTGAAGTGTATTTTGGATGTAACCTTATGGAGGAGAATTTCTCATGTGCAAAAGGTGAGCATTCAAAAAGAGAAATGCCCATGTCATTTTCTTGTCATTTTTTCTGATTTCACATTTAATATTCTGCTCACTTTTACAACAATCTAGTTGGTGGATAGGGAAAAAAATGAGGTAGTTATAAAATGGAGGTATTTATTGGGAAAGGTGGGAAACAGTTATTAAGACAATTCATAAGAAAAGGTTTTTTAAAAATGAAGTAATTAGACTTGAAAATGAGATAGTTATGTTTTAAATTGTCTTTGTAATGGTCCATGGACTACAATATGAAGGATTCCAAATAAAATCTCCCATATACCAGTTCCAATTACTCGTCACTGAAATTTACAAAGGGTGTTGAATAGGCTTATGTGGAGGTGTGCAGAAAACATGTTATAGCCAATAAAATTGCTAGATTTGGTGGTTTGAATTATTATTTTTTAATTATCTTGAGTGAACTAACAATTAAATATGTAAAAGGGTTTGGTAGGGTTGTCAGAATTTTAAAGGATCCATGGAAACAGGAGAAAGGGACCATTATTTTCAATGTTCAGCAGAATAGGGTTTTGTGTAGGCCTGAAGATTGTTTCTCAGGCCAACAGGATTGCTAGATTTCATCTGAATTTGTTCTCTTAGTTATCTCGAGGAACTAACAGTTCAATGTGTAATAGCTATTTACAGACAGGGTTCTTGCACATTACTTGTGCACTTTGTTTTCCATTCGCTTAAGGCCCTCATGTTTGAACTACTTTTGACACTTATTGAGATTCTCGTATTTTGGATTTTTTTTTTCCCCCTCCTCGGAAGATTTTCCCCCAATAGGATTCTCCAAATTTTATATTGATTATGAATCTTGTGTCCAAATTTTGTCTCCTATTAGCTTGAGACTTCAGCAATTCGAGGACATTCCAGTGATTAAGATGAGTTTAGGCTACAAGAAGCACGATATTGTGCAGGAGAGCAAAAGGAAACATTTTTCCAGCTTTTTGAAAAAGATTGAACTTCCACTGTCAATTATTTGTGTGCAAAGAAGTTTCGGTTATTGTGGGTATGCACTACTGTTTCAATCGCATTTGCTCTGTAGTTGATGAAAGTTAAGTGTATTCTAATTAATGATTTGAGGACATGATTTGTAACAAACAGCTAGAGGATATTCATTGAAAGGGATGAGAAAGATTATACATCAAAAGAGAATTGTCATATCTTGCCTTCTCAAGAAATGAGATAACTTGTTATGTGATGATCTATGATTCATTGACAATAATAGACTTCCCAAAAAAATCCTAAGCACTATCAACTTTTTGGCCATATCAAATTAAATTTCATACATATTGTTAGAGAAAATTGAGTACAGGAATGTGTACACTTCAATAATCATCACAAACACAGATACTATAACTTGTTGATTATGAATTGATCAATGTTCAGCCAGCTGCCAGGTTCTAATATCTCCTTATGAAGTTTTCAGAAGAATAAATTCACAGAAGAACTTATAACAGACTTTCCTGTATCACATTGTATACTCCAGGCTCGTCTGTCATATTCTGCAGCTATGCTATACAGGGTGTTTGTCATACTGCTTCAGGCTAGTCATTGGTCCACCTGTGTTTCCAGTTTGCAAAGATTTCAGCATCATTTCATGTGATTCATCAGCACTGGATTACTCTGCACCCAGAAGTTTATGACTCTTTGATGCTTGGTTAAATTCCTTCTGCAGTTCTCTTTGAAAGGGTTGGAAGCTGTGGTGACCTGTGCATTGCCCAAGCTTCTTGTGTTTCTCTTTGGCAGTATCCTCCATGCTCCTATTTCCTCAGAGATGGACTAATGTTTCTACACAGTCCAACTCTGATGTCAAAGGAAATGATATGTGCAGCTTCAGACAACCACAGTGTCTTGGGGAGAAATTTGAAATGGGAATTCTCCAGTGAAACCCTGTCACTTGGCTGAGTGGTCTTATGCAACAGCTGCAATGGTGTGCAAGAGGACCTGCTTTTTGGCCAAGTAAGGGCACCCTTGACCTGTCCTCACTACATCAGTCTGATCAACAGAGGGCCTTCTCATCGCACACACAATCAACCTTTGAATCTTTGCACAGAGACAAAGGAACTTGAAAATTCTAAGCAAAAGAGCCTGCCATTGAGAAGGCAGACAGCAGGCATCACCAATAATCCCTGCAAGAACAGAGACCATCCTTGTTGAAGTGGTGAAAGCGATTGGCATCTCTGACTATGATTCCTCGCTCAACAATCTTCGCAATGAACTTGGTTGCAGTGTGGCAGTCACCACACACCCTCAGATTCTTGAAGATGCGGAGTGTAGTACCAGGAGGTGTACTTATGAGCCCAAATGCAATGGCCAGCTTCTCACTGTGGTAACACAACCGGACAACCTTGTCTTCTTCCTCTACATCATGCAACACAAACTTTGTGTCTGGCACATATCCAATGTGATTCATCTGCTTGGACAATCTGCTCAGTTCTGCATGAATTTCACTTATTTGAGGATGGTCTCGGTCATCTACAGTAAATGAATGCAACTCATGGTTCACCTCAATCCAGGTGCATCCTGGCTGTTTATTCACACCCCTTTCCAACCTCTGTTGTTGAATATTAGAGCTAAGATCCCACTTGCCAGCAGCAGCATAGATGTTTGATAGGAGCACATAGCCTGCTGCATCTCCAGGGTCCAATTCAATGACTTTTTTAGCAGCATGTTCTCCCATCTCAATATTACCATGAACTTTGCAAGCACCAAGCAAGGCCCTCCACACAGGAGCATTAGGTTCACAGTGCATCACTTTGATCAGATCCTCTGCCTCAGCCAGACGGCCAGCACGGCCAAGAAGATCAACCATGCAGGCATAGTGTTCCACTGTTGCAGAAATACCATAAACTGACTTCATAGATTCAAAGAACTGCAGGCCTTCCTCCACTAGGCCTGCATGGTTACAAGCTGATAGAAGACAAATGAAAGTGACCTTATCAATTTCAACACTTCTGTCCCACATCTGTTCAAAATGCTCAACAGCTTCCTTACCATGACCATGCATGGCATATCCTCCAAGCATGGTATTCCATGAGATGAGATCATGTCTTGGCATCTTGTTGAACACTCTCAATGCATCCTCTACACTCCCGCACTTGGCATACATGTCAATGAGGCTACTACCCACAAAGAGATCTGAGTCCCAACCACTTTGACTGATATATTCATGAATAAGCCTGCCCTCTTCAAGTGCCACTACACTGGCACATGCACTGAGCACTGCCATGAAGGTGGCAGGGATTGGCTCAACCCTTTCACCAAGCATCTTTTGAAATAGCTCCAATGCATTCTTCCCTTGACTACATTTCACATACCCAAGAATCATGGTAGTCCAAGCAACAGCATCACGTGTGCGCATCCTGTCAAACACCTCCAAAGCATCCTCTATGCTCCCACATTTGGCATACATGTCTACAAGGCTACTACCCACATAGACATCTGACTCACAACCACTCTGAATAATCTTTGTATGAATGCATCTGCCCTCTTCCAGTGCTGTTATGCCAGCACATGCATTGAGCATACCCACAAAGGTGATCGGAACTGGCTTCACCCCTTCATGGCACATCTGTTGAGATAGGTCCAATGCCTCCTGCCCTTGCCCACATTTCACATATCCAAAAATCATGGCATTCCAAGCAACCACATCTCGTCTGGGCATCCTGTCAAACACTTGCCGTGCATCCTCTATGCTCCCACATTTGGCATACATGTCAACAAGGCTATTACCCACAAATCCATGAGACTGGTAACCATTCTGAATTATCAGTTCATGAACATGCCTCCCCTCATCCAGCGATGCTACACTGGCACATGCATTCAAGACTCCCACAAAAGTAATAGAGTCTGGTTTCACACCTTCCTGTTGCATTTTTCGAGACAACACTAATGCCTCCTGCCCTTGTCCACCTCTCACATGTCCCAAAAGCATGGCATTCCAAGCAGCCACATCGCGAGTTGGCATCCTGTCAAACACTCTTTGTGCATCCTCTATGCTCCCACACTTGGCATACATATCAATAAGGCTACTGCCCACAAATAAATCAGACTCAAAGCCACTTTGGATGATCTGTTCATGAATTTGCTTGCCATCTTTGAGCACTGCTACTCTAGCACATGCACGGAGCAGCCCCACAAAGGTGACACGGTCTGGTGCCACCCCTCTGTGTTGCATTTGCTGAAATAGTTCCATTGCTTTCTGCTCTTGCCCACATTTCACAAGTCCGAGAATCATTGCATTCCATGAGATCACATTGCGTATGGGCATTTTGCTGAATACTAACCAAGCATAGTCTATGCCCCCACATTTTGCATACATATCAATGAGGCTATTACCCACATAGAGATCTGATTCACAACCACTTTGGATGATCTGCATATGGATGCGTAGCCCATCATCAAGTGCCATTAAACCAGCACATGCATTGAGCACTTGAACAAAACTGAACGCATTTGGAATCACGTTCTCCTGTTGCATTTGCTCAAAAAGCTCAATTGTCTTCTTATATTGCCCAGTTGTGAGATACTTATGGAGCCTTGAATTCCACAAGAATATACCCCATTGTACAGTCCCTGTAGGCATTGCAGCCAGTTCCATGTCCACCCATGGTGGCTTCCATTTGCTGTTCAGCCAGAGTGCGTCCTGTGTCTTCTTGTGTGTAAAATCAGGATACCTCGAATTTCCCTGCAATCAGAAAATTGAAATCGAGATGATCAGCTGCACATTCATCAGAGGCAGCTGGGAGTTGAACAGAGAGAGTATCCCAACGAAGGTCTCTTTAGAAAGCAGTTTCACTGACCTTCTCCATCAGCCTGTGATCCTGCCATTGTGAAGGATCTGAGAAGAACTCCCGCCATAGTTTCTCTACAATCCTTTTCTGGCCTGCCACAAACTGCAGAAACTAGTGAAAAAAAAACGCATGCAAGATCATTTCTTCATGGCTATGATCACTCAGTCACACATGCACTCGTACACTATTTGCATCAAAGCGAAGTCAGAGAGAGTACCACGGCCATGACCTCTCAGCGGTTGTTGCGTTGTTTGGATGGATTGCGCTGTCGAAATAGTGGCAAACCCGACAGGAGATTGCAGGAATTTTCGGGCATGGCGGTATACAGGCGGCGCCCATATCCGTAATAGGATCCTTGCCGCCCTCGTTCCCCAATCCCCTGTACCAAACTGCTGTAGAAGAGAGGGTTTCCACCTCTCGCTGAGCACTCGCACCTCCCTGACTGATGAAGACATTTTCCCATCACCAACCCAAGAGGAGAAAAACAACAACGGTTGCGGAGAAATCTCGACATCAGAATACACACCCTCGAAATCACAGAAACGGAATCCAAGGTCGACATGCGAGTCTACATATTAGGGCTCAGAGAGCAATAGGGCTTGGTTTTCTTGCGGGGGGTGGATTAGGGTTTTGTTTGTTTGATCGTTGCTGTGTTCGTCGAAGCACGGGATCTCATTGTGCGCCAGACGACAACAGGGAAGAAAGTGCAGAGGAGGAAATCGGGGCACTGAGAGTCCTGAGACGAAATTTTCAAAAGCACAGAGGTGTATGAGAGGAAGGACATGTTCTTGTCTTTCCTGCTGTAGACTTCAGTGCCTTTGAAAGGTTCAAGCTCCTTAAGGCAGCCAAGAAGTGTAGAAGAGGAAAGAGGCTGTTCTCACCTTGCATCTCTGTCCACAACGCAAGTGCAGCTGGAACATGAAGTCTGTTTCGTGCACAACAGGACTATAGAAGCATTCTTTTCTCAAAGCAACCTTGCCCAAAAAAGAAAACATGGTATGAACATGTTTTACGTAAACATGCAGTTTTTGCCACTGTCTCATATCTGATGATCTTCAGGGGACCTTCATTCTCGAGGCTGGGAAGGGTGTTTCAGCACCTCAGGTACATCAGCAGCCAAGTGAACTCTCTGTCATTAGTCAGTGCTGATCTCTCTGAATCAATTCACAACAAGCTTTCATGTTTGCATCCTGCAGACTAGCATTCACAGCATCACAGTTATGGGCTTCACCTGGAGTCTGAAGACAGCTTTCAACTGGTTCTCAATTTTTTGCAGTACATGTGCAAGTGGGGGTGCATGAGGAGCTTGCAACCGTATACCTGTGAACTAAGAAAATGTGCAGATCATGTGCAAATGTATCACCCATGCATGTACGCAGATGCTGACTCATATTTCTTGTTAAGCTTAGTTTGATCTTGAAGATGGGCATCAAAAACACAAGGGAGATCTGTTTCATCCTCAGAGATTTGAGTGCTTTGTAGTTATATCTCCTCGGACAGATGTCATGGAAATAACTTGAACCCTCGCTGGTTGCTTAGAAGTGCCATCCTCGTTTCCTGCCTTGTGAATGATGAATCTTGAGTGTTTGCAGAATGCTCAAAATCAGTTGTTAGTTGTATTTTGTGAATGATATGGACCAAGTGAGAAGACGATGTGCCCTGAATCTTTATCAACATTTTTTACAAGTATATGTATTATTTCTATCAATTTTTTATTTAATTTCTAATCTTTGTTCATGTCTGCATATAAAGAATGTTTGGAAATTTTATTTTATTGTATACTTTTTTTCAATCTTGTGTTTCTGTGATGGATACAAAGTAAATGTATCTTTGATTCAAAAGTATGTATTAAGGTTATGTTTTTAAAATAAATTTTTAGTTTTGTTCTTGTGTTTGTTAATCTTTGCACATGTGTACTTGTTGGGCATGTTCTCTGGATTTATCTAGAGTGTATGGCTTCAAGCCATGCATATTTGTGCACCCTAATTTTTTTTAGATACAAAAAGACACTTCTTTTACTATTACATATGAAAAGACACATTGTTTATGTGAGTAGGTGTTGCAATGCACTAGAGAGTGAAAAATGTGAAAAGGAGTAGGAAGATTGGCCCTCAAGTTTGTTGCTGCATTCTTGGTTTCCTTTGCTTTTTGTTGTTTGCAGCATTGGAACTATGTGGGAGTTGGTGTAATGAGGGTTGTTTTAGTCTGAATGTGAGTCAAGATGGGAACAATGAAGTATGCTTCAAGAAAACCCTATTGATTTTTCGCCGACTACTTTGCATAGTTGCTAAGTTGTATACTTGCAAATGATGCTCAATCTTCGTTTAGTAGTTTGCATTTGCCATCCATGAGCTCTTTTTGGTCATATGAATGTAATTTTTAGAACAACTTTGCGGTTCTTTGGAGCAGGACAAGAATCCTTACCAAAGCCTTTGATTGTAGCTAAAGAGTTTCTTGTGTGAAGGTTTTATGAATAGAAGATTTAGCAAGTTAGCACAACTTTTTCCTTCCTTTACAAAATATAGGTCTAATTGGACTCCCTTGGAATTTTTCTGTAGTATTTAGGAGGCATTGTGACTTAATTTTTCTGTAGTATTTAGGAGGCACTGTGACTTGGAGGTCAACCCCATATTTCATTGGCAAGAAAGGGAGTGTGCTCTCACTATATGCAACATGTACATTAGTAGCACCATGTTTTGGTCAAGCTTAATGTGCTTGACAAAATAGCTATAAGCAAGTTAATGGTAGTAATTTTGAAATTTGTGGAAAGTTGTGGTTTTTTGAAATGAATATTGCCTTACCAATTACTTGTGTTTCGGGCAATTGCTATCTTGTACTTCAAGCAATTCTATCAAAAGTGGTCTATGATGGAGCATGACCCCAAACACATAGTGTGAATTTTGCAATGTCCAAGAGATGCTATTGGCTACAAATGTAAATCAGGAAATTACTATGCTATTATACTGTTGACGTGTAATGTAGCTATACATATGGCCATATATAGAGCTCTTTAGTTATATAGTACTCTTCAATTTGAACAATACTAATAGCAAAGGAAACATGATGGAAAATAATGTTGTGGGATGGGGTAGGCTCACATGCATCTACTTGTTATGCAAAGTAGAGGAGTTCCATGTATTTGTAGAGGAATTGGGCAAGGGCATTTAGCAAGACCCCTAAGTTGTGTGAAAAAATGAAATGATTGTTCTCTAAGTAAGTGTTTTTGTCTATGGTATTGCATATTTTTGTTGTGCCTCTTGTTGGGTGCTAGATGACATCATGTCTATATCTTCCTATTGCTTCTAGGAATGTGATAAACTCAAGATGCAAATTCTTATATGATTGCTTTCCCTAGGTCTTGAGTAGATTTTTATATGATTGCTTTCCCTAGGTCTTAAACAGATCATTATATGCTTATCAACACCCACTATTGGAATGAAATTAAGTCAACAAGACCATGATGAAGGCAATAGTGTGATACTTTGTGAATGACATTCACAAGGTTATGACCCACTTATTCTTGTCATGTTTATTTTGATTTGGCTAGGAGTGACACAAAGTGGTTGCCTTCAAAATATTTTATTAAAGTTCTTTTTGCAATTTCATCAACAATTTTTTTTTGTCCTTTATGTTTCATTGAATAACAAAACCCACCTTATCAGATAAAAAAATATTGTTGCAATTGCAATTTTCATGTCTTACATCTGAAAGATTGTGGCGTGTTATGGTGGGTGGAAACTTTTGCTAAAGTGGCATGCCAATGCTAAAGTTTACATATTATTGTATGCAAGGCTTAGATTTTGAGCTTATTGTTTATACACCTTACTGGTCAATGGGTGGTTTTATCTATGAATTAGTGGTGAGCAACCTACTTTTCTCAACTCTCATTTTCTCTTTAGTTATCCATGGAGGTTTAGGGTTTATCAGAGCAAAGCATGAGGTTTGCCAATGTGACCTAGGACATGAGTTTTTGAGACCTAAATATGAATCTCATTTGCCTTTTTGAAGCTGGAAAGCCCCTTTAGTTTTATTGTTGTTATTATTTGTATCCAAAATCAATGATTAGGTGGAGAGGTCTAAAATCAGCTACATGAGCATGCTTATGGAACAAATTAAAGAACTATATCCTTTGTCAAACAAAAGTAAAGGATATTATTTTGTGTAAATACTCAATACAATTCATATAGTTGGTAAATCCTTAAAGTTAGACTTACAACAGTGCCATTCATGTATGTCTGGTTGTTTCATGTAGGCCACACCTTTCACAGTTAACTTCTTACAAACCTTGAAAAAAAAATAATGTCTTTTGAACTTCATGCTATGTGTCCTTGTAGAGTTTTGTGCAAGGGATGGGAAAAGCAACTGCACAAGGTTTGCACGTACATGACTTGCATTTGAATGGGCCTTAAATCCATAAGGTAGTGATGCCTAACATAACTTTAACTACTGAAATTGATTGATGGGTTTTATGGATGAAGAACTAGCAAATCTAGAGAAACTGTTGTTATTGTAGAATCTTTCAATGGGTGGGCTACATATTACAATTTGTAAAAGGCTTGTGTTGATTGTTTGATAGAAAATGCAAGGTGGAAGCAAGAATGGTGGAGGCCAATGGGTTTGAACCAAGTTCAGATGATGCAAAGCTTCTTGCAAAGGGGTTTGAAAAATTGATCATCCCTATGGAGAAAGCTTTCAATGTGTTTGCTATTGTAAACTGTCATTGGTCCTTGAAATCTAGGGTCTTAGTTTGGGTTTCATGGTGACAAAAAGCTAGTAAGTTCCTTGTAAAGGCTAACAATAACACAATGTACTAAATTCAAACATATTTCTTGTCTCACTTGCCATGTGCAAATTGGTCTTTCTTTGTAAATTTTTTTATAAAAGACTTTGTTTAATTACAGGAGGTTGTAATCATGGCATTGGATGTTTTTTATGCAAAGCATGTTTATGATTGTTTCTATGTGCTAGAAATAATTGCAAAGGTTTTTTACTTTGTTAAGTTGTGTGATAACTCAACTATCTAATATACAGGGGACTAATAACTTGATAGATACATATACAAATTGGCTAAAACTTTTAGTTGTTTCATTATTTAGTGAGGGATAGTTTTGGTGGGGCTCATGGCAAACTAATTTAAAAAGTATTTATTGTGGTATCTTGCCCATTTGTGAACATGCTTCTAAATCTGTCATAACCAAGTACAAATTTTCTTTTTCCATTTTCGCATTGGCATTCAATGACTTGCTAATCTTGAATGTTGCAAATGTAATGCTCATGATGTTATCCTACAAGACGCAGTGACAAATGATGGGTGAAAAGAAAGGACAAACCTACTTGCAAAATTTGCCATAAAAAATGACCACTCCATATCTTATTTACCCTAAGAAAAGAAATGAAAAAATCCATATCTTATTTACCCTAAGAAAGGAAATGAAAAAAGAGGAAGATAAGATAGAGGATCAACATGCTTGCAAGGAACACCCAAACCTTTCAATTTGCCACTTCTTGTTCTTTAGGAAGTCTTGCACCCCAATCTCTCCTATGGTTACAAATGCCATGAAAAAAGTTATCAACAAATGTACATATTCAACATTAGCCAACATGGTAGTTTAATACCAACCCCATCAAAAGAGGAGAATATAAGTTCCTAAAACTAAAAAGAACCGGAATTTCAAGTTCAAAAGAACAACCATGTATATGTATGACAAAGGTCCCAAACTTCGGGATAGAAAACCTACAAATCCAGGCCTTATACGAACATCCCCTTATGGTGATTGGAAGGAACAAGGGGGTGGGGGGCGGTGGGGGGGGTGGGGTTTCAAGGAAATTACAAGTGCTCAAACTACATTGTGAATGCTAAAAGATCCAAACCCTAACATATGTGGAAGGCCTAACATACTTTAAAGCAAGTTCTTTGACTTGCTTCTTTGATTTTTTTTTGGAATCTTGGCTATGGATCAAAACCAATTCTATAGTTTTTTTTAACCTCTAGTCAAAGGTCGCAATTAGTTAATTGATTTTGAAAACCACCAATCAAGGGTATATTATACCCTACCTTCACTTCCCAATTCCAAGTTTGATAAATGATAACCACCAAATGTTAAAACAAACTCTTAAAAATAATTTCATTTATTTAACCACAATAAATTAAAAGGTTTTTTTCTTTTTTTCTTTTTAACGATTTGTATTAAGGTTTTTCTCTTCAAATTTGGGAGGTGGGTGGATTAGCAATCATCCAAAATGGGATTTAGCCAAATTTGACCACAAATCATAAAACAAATTATATTTTCCTTTGGAATCATGCTATATAATATTTTCAGGACATCCTAGAAGTTATGGTCTAAATTCTCTTACAAATATGGTTACTTTGAGCTATGTCTTTAGAAAAACCATTTGTAAGATTTGTAGTTGTTTTATTTTTCTTGCCAAACAACAAAATTTTCACCTGAAAAATAATTTGTTGGTTTGTAAACAATAAGGTTTATATATAGGATAACTATAAAAAATATACACAAATATATGGGGTATATCAAATAAATTTATTCTTAATGATGAAAAAAAAATCTTATATGGCCAATCAAATTGTTAAAATGGAAGCCTTGAAATTTTTTGAGTTAACTTTAGTAAGTTGGAAGCTAAATGTTATAATAACATCATAAGTTTGTATCAAAGATTTTATTTAAAATGTTCATAATATTAACAAGTAAGGTTATGGCACATTATTGTTTATTTATTTTCCTAGTGATTTTTTTGTCAAATGCTGATTTTCACATTTTTTCATCCTAGACTATGTAATAATGTAATCATATAATGTCTTAAACAACTACCAACCCAATCATAGATCATGTAGTCATGGATTAGGGTTTATTAATACCATATGAATATGAATTCATTCATTCATTGTACTAGTTAAATTTTGTAACTATTAAAAATTTTGAAGAAAAAAAAATTGTTTGATACACATGTTTGCATCATGCATTATAGCATATACAAAAATATTTAATACTACATTACATTATCTATCATTTTGAATTATATTTAATTTATTAAAAATTTAAAGAATGATAAATTTAAATAGAATCATTATTTTTAATTGTGAAATTCTTGAATTGACATTAAATAATCTTCAATTAATCCAAAGTTTTTTCCCCTAGTCATGGGGTTCTAGTTTTTGAAGTGATTTTTTTTTTTTTGTATGGTGTAGAATATAAAAGTATTTTAAATATCACCTTATGTATTAAGGTTGGTTATTTTAATCAAATTTTTTTTAAAAAAAGTGTATTAACATATTTACATGTTACATATCTCCATGAAGTTCAATTTGATTTTTTCTTATTCATTTTATAATTCATATAATGTAAAAATAGAAAAAAAATTTGAATGAATCAAAATCTTTTAAATTTCCATTCATTTGTTTTTGGGAGTGATGTTTTTGAATAAAATCATGGATGATGGATCCCTTCAAAGGTGGATCTATTTTTTTATGAAAAAAGATAAATCATTGAAACTTTTTCATTGACGGAAGCAATTTTATCTTCCATGTTTATTCCGTTTCAATCAGTGCAATTATTAGTTATAAAGTGGAATCACCAAAAAAAGGTAATGAATGATGAAGCAAGTCTTGAAGGGAGATGAATTAATGTTGGTCTTGTTAATGTTCTTGACTTGTATGAAGAAGAATGAAAATGACTTCATAAATTTTGCTTGTCATTCAAGCATTGAATTCATATTTACACTGAACACCATCATTAATTGTTGGAGAAATATTGTTAGAAAGAAAAACAAATCAAGAATAAAATTTTTAAAATGAAAGATGAATATCAATGTCAAAAATCATTATTTGAAGAACAAACTAAAAAAAGTGGGTCAATATGGCAATGGTTTACTTGAATAACAATAATGGTAAAAGATTTGGCATAGACAAAAGTGCACTTGAAGGAGTCGATGAAATTATTAGAGTTGAAGAAGATGAAAATGTCAATTGAAATTTCAACCATTCATCCCTACCCCTTCAAGTGACAGTGAAGTAAAACATGCATTCATTTCCAAACTTGTTACCACATTGGAAGAAGGTAAAAACATTTTTCCTTTTATTCCAAAAAATACATCTTGCAAATTACTTTGTGTTTTCAATAATATAACATCTCATAAATGTTCTTCAATTAGAAATGTCAATTATTTAAAAAATCATAAATAAATCTACAAAAGGTTCAATCAACATTGAAAAACATAAATTAGAATCAAGTGAAAGAATGATAACCTAAAGGCTTGCTTATAAAAATTTAACGAAAAGTTGCCTATCAAGCAAAAGAAATTTTAATTCAAGACTCAAAATCTTGAAATGGAATTTCATGCTCAAGATCAAACAACTCAATTGACAAGTGTCGAAATGTTTGATAATGTTCTACATGTTTTTAATTGAATTTAATTATTTGTAAGCATCTTATTTTGTACCAAGAGACAATATATCAATTTTTAAAACGTTTTAATTTGTTTAAATGTCAAAAATGAATCCATTTTGCATTTAAATATCTTTTTTTTGTGTGATTTTTGCCATGGTGATTCAAATTGGATTTTTTATTTTTTTGTGATTATGTATTTTGTGTTTTTCCATCTTGTGTTCTTGTTTGTTGCTAGCAAGTTAGCTCATTATTGGGTTTTTTGGTTGCCTTTGGATTTGTAACAAAAATAAATAAATACACAAATTAATGTTTATACCTTCACCCTATGTAGGGAGTTAATGAAGTTAGTGGGGAAGTGTGATAGAGAAGTCACTATTATAGATGATATTGTTGATAGTCCTTAAACAAGTGTGAGATGTCATAGATGATGTTGTTGATAGTCCTTAAACAAGTGTGAGATTGACATTGTTGTTCATACTACATTCTTGTGTATTTTGATTTTTCTTCCTTATTTTGGTTCTGTTTCACAAGTTTTGTTTCATGTTTGTTTATTTTCGTATATGGCTTCTTGTTTCTTCCTCTGTTTTTTTTTTTTTTTTGTTTTTTTTTTTTTTTTTTTTTTTTTTTTTTTTTTTTTTTTTTGTTTTTTTTTTTTTTTTTTTTTTTTTTTTTTTTTGGTTTTGTTTTGTTTCATGTTGATTTTGTATATTCTCATCTATGGCTTCTTGTTTCTTCCTCTTTCTTTCTTTTTTTTGTCTTTCTATATTTGCAATCCTCTAAGGTATGAAGAAATGTGAACCTTGTTTTGCCTTAATCATGGAAATAAAATTTTTTTCACACTTATAAAAAAAATGTAATTGTTGATCAATTCATTGTATGTTTATGCAGAACAAAATTCCATTTTACCCACCATTGTGTTATGAGGCCTTATGATTGATAAAGTTGACTTGGTGGAGTTCAATTGAAAGTTTTTTTGCTATAGATTGTCACATATGATGGTGAGGTATTAAACAGAACAAAACTCTCAAAACATTCTCCAACACTTAAGAGGATCATCTAGCATTATTGAAAAGATCCTAAACTTCCTAGAAAGTGAGCCCAAGAATTCATAATACAAATTTTTTGGTTAAATGTAATGTCAAAGTTTTATGTTACGGACACCACTGCTTACACATAATTCTTTTGGTCTCTAAATGCATGTTTTCCACAAACTTTGGAGTCATTTTTTGGAGCCAAATGATGTGTTGGCATGATAATGAAACAAGGCTATGATATTATGCTTCCCTCTTTTTTATGTAATTTTAGATGCACCAATCATTCATATTGTGCTTATTTCAAAACTTTAAATTTATTTATTTTAAAATACATGTTTGAATTATTGTTTTCAAATAATAAAACCTATTTGAAATTCGGTTTACACCACCTAACCAAAAGTTCACAATGAGATATTTACAAACTTCTCTCAAGAAGGAAGTAACACCCAGGTGAGAATTCTTAAACTTTGAAACCTTGAAATGTCATCAAAAATACATTGAGGTGGTAATTTGATGAAGTTTTAAAATAGAAACCACATGGTGGTCACAAAGTGGTTTCTAGACCTCATACCTATAGTTTACAATCATCTGTGGCCACTAGGTGGTTACTAGGTGGTTTTTGGACCTCATACTTAAAAGTTTACAAGGTCATGGCCACTAGGTGGTTTTTGAATCTCAATCTTGTAGAAACATTCACCTGGTGGCCACTAAATGGGTATTTGGACCTCATCTGAAAGATACTGGCTTATCCCGGATCCATTTGGTTGCAACCCACTTCTCCCCTTTAATCACCGGACAGCTTCCATGCAATGCAGCCTGCAGACAAAGTGCATGAAAAAGTGAGGATGCCAATCATTGAAACTCAGGAGACATTTTTGTTGGTAGAAAGGAAGACAAATATTGGTCCAATCAGGCTAGTCAAAATCAATTAGTACCTAAAAATCTGACTGCAGAAAGGATATACATACCTTATCAAAAGTGCCATTGGGTAACATGGAGTAAAACAGCAGGGCATCCCCTTGTCGAGGCTTGACCTTCAATCCAATGCAATCTTTGTAGTCATAGCCAATGTTCATGTTCTCATAGTTCTGTTTATTGAGACGCACAACGAAAGCAAGACAAGCATAAGGTGCAGGAATGGAAAGAGAGGATGCTCCCTTTCAAGTTAGATTTGGCTGATTTTATTCCACAAGGACTATCTTGTGACATTTTGTGAAACTGAATGAAGGGAAAACAAACATTGCGAAGTCTTAAGTTTGAACTGGCTTACTTCGAAAGGAAACATTGTTTCACCCCCTTCTTCAACGTCTGAGAGATACAGCAGAAATGATGCCATCTGAGCAAGAACAACAGGACTATAAATAGCTTACTCAAACATCACATGGATATCCCAACACAATAATGTGAAAAATTGTGATAATCAGGGAAGAACTACAGTGAGGAATGCAAACTAAAATGGTCAACAACAAACTGCCCCAATTATGATTGCCATGCAAAGAGATTAGTCATATGACTGCTTGTATAGCCCTGTGACCTAGACCACAATCCAGAGTTTGCAGGGGGCAAGCATCTTGACAGGAGAAGAGTGTACTTATAAGACTGCTCGCCATTAGAAAAGATCTATGGATATTGTATCCAGATGGCCATAGCAGAGCTGAGATTAGATGGAACACAGAGAGAGAGGGGGGCACATTGCCAAACAACTCTTAACAAATTTGAGGGACCATCAGATATTAGTCTCCATTCTTCATGCAATGTTGACCTTTGATGAACAATCTTTGATTGGCCTGATAATCAAAGGATGGCACTATTTGTTCAGAAGAAGGGAGTAAAATAGGAATACCCGCTGACTATTCTGAGGTCCATATTCAGCTGGGTCAAAAACATCATAATGTGAATTGTATTTTTGGCCAAATTCATAACGCAGGATATTGAATGCCTACCACAACCACATTGAAATCATTAGTTCAACGCACTGAAGCCCAAAGAACCAAGAAGTTTGATTAGGATGCATACCAAAAATCCAACTCCAAGAATATGCTTCCTGCCAAGAAGGCCAGACACAACTATAGCCATATATTGCAGAAAAACAAAGTTAATTGCATGGGAACAACATCTACCAGACATGAGATTGAGTACTGGGCAAAGATCAACAACCCATTCCAAGGAGGGGAGCTGATAAGCATGCTTCTACAAATGTACAACACTAAGGCACACAACCACCCCTTGGATCTTACCATGACTAACAGTAGGACTGCTGAGTGCCATTGATCTGTAAGGCAACAGCTTGGTTAATTTAGAACCCTTGTTCTTCCAGTTGGGATCCTGTTACAACTACCATTGCATTATCAGACCAGGCACTTCTGCATGAGATGCTGTGACTGGATATTGAGCCTTTTATTAATGAAACCCGGCCCTCATCCACAAGGGCTTCCGTCACTAGACCAGGCAACTTCATGGTTAACATGGAGGATGGGAAGGCAGAGGCACACCTCACCATGAGCTCGAGGTATCATAGTTGCCCTTGCCATTTTCTCCTCCACCCAATCCAATGCACCTGTCTTCTCCTCTTTAGCTCTCACAAACGTCCCAGAGCTGCCTTGAAATTTGAATAACCACTGTCCAATTCTGTCAGGTTCCTTCTACTTCTCCCAAAAAGAGCTCAAGATAAAGATGCCCTTTAGGTGTCCATGCATTCAAGAGGTATTCACAGTACAAGGGCATAACTGAACTGGCTGGTACACTAGGCTCTCACAGATGGAGGTCTTTGATATCATTTGATAGAAAACAGTGAGTTGAAAGATGGCAGATGTATCTACAAGATTGCAGAGAAGAATCCAGTTCAAAGGTACGTGCTATATCAGTTCCAGCTAAACCAGAACAAACATGACAAAAATTAGTGGTCATAACCTTGTGAGAGTTCATTAATAGCAATGACTAGCTGCTATTACTACCCCCTGATTACATAAACCATGGGATTTGATGCATGTGTACCACTGCTCAAAATATCAAGCAGACAATCATAGAAAAATCTGCATCCTGACTTCTGTGGTAATTCTGCAAAAAAAAGGAAGACTAAACCATGATATTGGCTAGCAATGAAGAGACATAACTAATGAAAACATCATCAGTATACTCATCAAAGCTGCAACAAGCTTGTGATGGCAAGATACAATTCAATTTCACTCACCCCTGCACAAGTAAGCATCTCAGCATAAGAGGCCTACATAGAGGGTGCTGGTCAGGGACTTCCTGCACCTTGAACATTTTCTTTAAGCACACCACTGGTGGAAGACAATGCAGCTGACACCCACCTAGTTCGAATGTCCTTAGTTGAGTCAACTGTCTCGCCTTTCCTCAATGCAAGAGCAGAAGGCTGAAGACGACTCCTGGCAAATGCAATTATTGCTTCACATGTCTCCTTGCTTGCAAAGTTTGGAAATAGCACTGCACGAGGCTTCCAACTCAGCACCTGTTATACATCTAAAGCAAGATGTAAGTGTTACTGGTGCATATGACACAAGCTCAACCCATTAGGCTTTACAAAGAGCTTCTTGGTGAAGTGTGAAATGTTATAACTGTTACTGCTATCAAGTGGCTATACTCTTCTTGATACCTTTTGCAGTCTCCTGTCATATTTGAACTTGGCGTCACCAAAAGACCCCTCTACAAAACCATAATGAGGTTGAAAAGATGTGAAAGGGCCAGGAAAAGTTCCCATGTGAAGCTCACACATGCAAGTGCAGGTGATTCAACATATATTATAGTGAAACAGATGTACCTGAAAAGAGAAGGATGAAATTTCAGAGTTGCCGGACTCTCCATGCTCAAAAGAAACTGCTTTTTCCCCGCCATTGGCACCAAGTAGTTGTTGCTGGTGCAGTCCTTCATTAATGCTTGGTCCTTTAAAATCCTATTTTAACAAAAAATGTGTTACACTTGTACAGCAACTGGCAATAGCATACAAATTATAAGTTGAAATAGCCTGAACAAAGCTAAGGATTATCTGCATTGAACTGCCTTGACAGTGGCCTGTAAAGCAATATGAATTGTGGTCCATGCAAGAGCCCAAATGAAAACAGACCAGATTCAACCATTGTGCACATGATAAATAGGAGTTCTGTTCTTCAGTCTTCCAGAACAAATGCCCTGATCAAGACTGTCATGTTTATCAATTGCAATTGTTGCAATAAGAAGCACCTTAAGTCTGGTGATTTCAGTGGTTATGTATGGTAAAACAATTATGGTAATGCTGATCTTTTAACCAGCATTTGGAGGTTCTGTACTATGAGAAATAAATTGCATGACAAGAATGCTTGTTACAGTTCACTGGAAGAGATAAGTGAAGGCTTGCACTAACCTGTGAAATAAAGGAAGAGCCCCAGAAGCCTGCCAAGAAGAAGACCATGCAACACACCAGGACTACAGGAAGTGACAGTTTGTACCTTAGCCCTACAGTGCTCTTTCCCTTCCTTAACTTCATTGCCTCTACAAACGTCAACAATGAATTCTATCAGAAGAAAAACACACAAATCCACTTCTAACCTCTTAGGAAACTCTTGACTTTCGATTTTGAAACCTCTTAGTTGTGAAAAGTCGCACTTGCTTCTTACACCAGGAAAAATAGCTATGCAAACAATCAAAACAGCGTTTGACTAGCCTTACCTTTTTTTCGAGCCCTCTTAAAGAAGCGGGGCGTTCCCTGCTAGAAGCCCGGTGCACCGCTAGCTCAGAGGTCTCCGATCGCCAAGCCTCCTTTGTCTCCGTCCCTGATAGTCTTCCGCTCACATTATCTACGTAACTGCAACAAATGCTTGACTTTCTCTGAAGACTAAAAACCTAGTTCACAAGCACCAGTCTAGTCCGATTTTCGACGGCAAACGTGGGCCTGCTACACAAGGGAAGAAAACCCTAACTAACTGCAGCTACCACGAACTCAATGTGCAACGACCGCAGAGAACCGATACGTCAAAGAAACAGGAGAACTAAAACAGCTTGCAAACCATGGAATCTCCACATACTACTACTGCCTGTCCGTGAAAAGTAATGAGCACAAAGACCGATATTACAGCACGCAACGGAACAAAAAATGAATCAAAAGATAGAAGACTAAGCAAGGAAGAGTAAGGCACAAATTCTCTTTTCCAAAGTAAAGAGATGCTTCGTCAATCGGGCATGAAATGGAAGCCTGTGGAGAGTCGAGACCAATGCAAGTTTCTTGACCCCTTCAGGAAACATCGATCGGAGCATTCCCGAAGTTTCGGCGAGGGACTTGGTGACGACTGACGACCGGAGCAATTTCTCCGTTCACACTGCACACCTTTGTCGTTGGTTTTTGCGGTTTTGGCTTCTCGGCCAATACCCGGGCCCTGTCCCTCTATTAGGTACGTATGGTTTTTTTAGTTACAATGTGAAAAATACTTTCATATATCTTCAGATAAGTGCCTGAGTACATTATAATAAAAAAAGGTGCATTCACACTTGGTGTCAGGGACTCTAGTGTTGAGTCCCCTAACACCATGCTACTCATTTAGGACTTACACCTGCTTACCATGAACATTTTATGTAGCCTTAATTCACTTGACATTAAGCTATCACCAATTTAACATTGGGTGCCACCTAGGATGCCACCTAGATTTTCATTTAACGCTGACTTAACTTAAAGTGTGAATGCACCATCCGCCCATTTGGAACATTATACTGCCTATTGCAGGGTGTGTGTGTGTTTTTTTTTTTTTGGGCGAATTCTGGCCACATGGCAAACATAAAAGATCAAGTGCAACTCAAACAAAGGACTTTTTTGAAAAAAATGTGGCAAAGATGCCAGAGTTTGGACCAATTTTTTTCTGACATCGCCATATTTAGACAACAGGTTCCAGCAAGTTGCCTAAATATAGGCATGATTTTTGAATTTTTCTACATTCCTTTGAGACCTGCAAATTGGGTAATTCCTCTTGTGGATGCCTAATACACAAAGTTGAAAACAAAAAACCCCTGGCCTGCATAATTATTATAATAAGCTTTTGGAGCACATTAAAATTATCCCTAAAGTATCCCTCGCTTCATCATGTCTTTGGATCTCCTTTCACCCACTATCCCCACCCCCTTTCCCCTCTCTCAGTGGGTATACGTAGTTTGCGAGCGGCAAACGTCTTTCTCTTTTTTTCCCGCAGACTTCTTGCCAATTCTCGATGGAGGAAATGAGTTGGGCTGCAAATTTAGAAGCCCAACAGATATCTAAGCTAGACGAGCATCTTCTTGTTGCTGATAGAATCCGCAAGGCTGGACATAACGCGCGCCAAGGCAACGGTTGGTTGGGCAACAAGTTGATGACCCCTACCGATGACGGCACTCAAGTCCTTCCGCTTCCGATCAGCTCAAAAGGAAGCACTCTAACCAAGCGATCTGTTGACTCGCAGGTACAGAATGACCATGTTGCTCAATTCGGGACATGCATTCCCTCAGTGGAAAGCTCGCCCCTGAAAAATCTAGATCATGGAAGTAAAGCGCCAGCGGTCTTGGTGACCCTTAAAGGTTCAACGCAGCAACCGCCCTTCGCAAGAACTGACGAAGTCGTTCGATCAGGGAGTAAGGGCAATCATAACGACGAGAACGTCCACCGTCCGCCGCAATTGCACGATCCCCTTTTCTTGCCAACACAAGGTGTGGCGGAAGCGGCTGCGACTTCAAATCCGACCCATTTTATTCAGGTACCTCCCCTCACCTCTTCCCCCACACACATAGCAGATCTTTCAGCTACAAGCGTTGGACCAGGATTTGGTCTTGGGGATTTGGACGCGATTGCAACAGGGTAGGTTGCTCAAGAAGACGACTCAGCCGTCAAAACTAAAGCGTCAAGCTCGAAGCTCATGCAAAGAAGGACACTAACAACTCCAGCATCAGCCCCATCCACCCCCCCTCTGACCGCACCTCCAGGCAACGGGACAAAATCCACTCCGCCATCAGGTGAAGAGCCCCAAGGATTATCGCCAATAGATTATGAATTGGAGCTAGAGGCGGATTTTCCACCGGAAATGGTGTTAAAAATGCAAGAAGGTGTTATCCGCAAAGCACGAAGAATGGTGATCGGAAGAGCTCTGGGTGGTAGACCCACGATCAAAGCCCTTCAAGATTGCCTCAAACTACATTTACCCGCCTCATACACATCAGTCACTTTACTCACAAGGGGTTTCTTCGAGGTGCTTTTCACGGATGAAGAAGGGGCTAAGTTTGCAAGGAAAATAACAGCGGTGGAGTGGAGCGGTATGAACCTCACCTTCTCTCGGTACATCCCCAATTTTGACGCCAGTGTACAAGGGGTTGAGTCCTTACTCTCACACACAATAAAGGTCCAATTCCCAAATCTTCACGACCAATTCAGGAACACAAAAGCTCTCACTATCATGGCCAGCAAAATTGGAGAAGTTCTAGAAATAGAACTAGAGGATTCATACATAAAAAGACCCGTCGGCCCCATGATCACGGTGGAAACCCATGACATCAGCAAGCTCGCCGGATACATTCGTATCCCCTCCATGGCAGAAGGGGCAACCACGAAGGATACTACACTTCAAAGAA